>OIXX01000103.1_pt1 | contig 67680 bp, 54 predicted proteins | sample 1588161 | NCBI WGS metagenome assembly OIXX01 (sample SAMN03283274) | human gut metagenome | biome: human-associated habitat; material: feces | host: Homo sapiens | place: Peru | collected 2012 | reverse complement strand
GAAGAGTACCTGTCAAAACTTTTGGAGGGCAGCGCAATTTAATGCGTCTGCCCTGAATAGGCAATACACCTCTTTCCCTGCAGGAATGAGCGTATATTGCCTATTATGAATAGATGTGATGATATATAGAGTATCATCCTTTCCTTGTTTTTCTATTATCCGTAGATAACCTTACCATTCTCATCCTCGTAAGGAGCTATATCCTTAGCATACTGGTTCATGGCGCGGAGACTCATACCCATAGACGAGAAACCACCATCGTGGAAGAGGTTCTGCATAGTTACCTTGCGGGTGAAGTCAGAGAACATCATTACGCAATAGTTAGCGCAATCCTCTGCTACTGCATTTCCGAGTGGAGACATCTTGTCAGCAAAGTCCATCATATTCGCGATATCCTTAATACCCTTACCTGCAGTTGTTGCTGTAGGGCTCTGAGAGATGGTATTGATGCGGACATGCTTCTCGCGACCATAGATGTAGCCGAAGCTGCGTGCGATGCTCTCGAGCATGCTCTTGGCATCAGCCATATCGTTGTAACCGAAGAAAGTACGCTGAGAAGCTACGTAAGTGAGAGCTACTACAGAACCCCACTCATTGATAGCATCCAACTTCTTGGCTACCTGCAACATCTTGTGGAAAGAGATAGCAGAAATATCCAAAGTCTTGTTCAAGAAATTGTAGTCGAGATCATCGTATGTACGATGCTTACGAACATTAGGGCTCATAGCAACAGAGTGGAGCACGAAGTCAATCTTGCCACCGAGCTTCTCCTGAGCCTCAGTGAATACCTTTTCCAAATCCTCAACGCTGGTCGCATCCGCTGCGATGATAGGAGCGTTGATCTGTTCAGCGAGCTTATCCAGCGTACCCATACGCAAAGCCATAGCTGTGTTACTGAGTGCGATGGTAGCACCCTCTTCAGCAGCCTTAACGGCTACTTTCCAAGCGATTGATTCCTCATTGAGTGCACCGAAGATGATGCCACGCTTGCCTTTTAACAAATTGTGAGTCATTGTTATCTTAATACTATATGTTTGTAAATCGTGCGCAAAATTACGAAATTTGTGCAATATATGCAAGCTTTTTCGCAAAAAAGTGCTGTTTATACCACCTTTTTTGCGAAAAGTCAAGTAAATCGTGCCTTATTTATCATCAATCCGGATGCGGGCCACCAATGGAAGATGATCGCTGTAACCTCCCAAATACCTCGGACCCAGGTAGGTGCGATATGGTTTCTTACCGCCATATTTCTCATCATCTTCGAGCAGGAAAGGCAAATCTCCTATTCTGCAGTCATTTTCCTGATGTTGCATCGATTCGCTCAGCAGTATCTGGTCAAGACTGCGCCATTCTCCATGCCACCGGTAAGTGGCCTTTGCCCCATGGCTACCCCGTGCTCCGGCAGATATATTAATAAGGTGGTGCTGATAGAGATATTCCAGTGCGGGAGAATCGTGATAATCATTGAAGTCTCCTGCCACAATGATCTTTGCCCCACTTTGAAGCGCATAAATGGAATCAACGGCTTCTGCCAACTGGCTCGCTACCTGCAGGCGGTAAGGACGGGATTCACGCTCTCCTCCCCTTCTACTAGGTGCATGTACCACAAACACATGCAGCGTATCACCCGTGATGACACGTCCCGAAACATAGAGAATGTCTCTCGTAGGACGGGTATCCGGCAGACGCTTCACCCGAATAGACCAGGAATGAATCAATGAAAAGGAAAACGGCTGATACATCAAGGCTACATCGATGCCTCGCTCATCGGGCGAATTGGTCATCACATACTCATAACCAGCCGTACGGATGACTGAACGCTTGGTCAGGTCAAACAATACACTGTCGTTTTCCACCTCACAGAGAGCCACCAGGTCGGGAAGCTGCACATCTCTGGAAGCCTCCTCATACCCCAGCCCCACGATCTCCTGCCCCAGCTGGTTCACCTTATGCCAATAGCGGTAGGGAGTCCAGTGATAACTACCTTCAGGCAGGAACTCGACATCATTCTTAAGCGAATCATGCCGTGTATCAAAGAGATTTTCGCAGTTTAATTCCACAAAAGTGAGTAAACTTGATAGGATGAGTGTTAAAAACATAGTCATTTATTTTGTATTGTCAATGTTTTAATGTATCTTTGCAGTCAGTTTTCGAAGGTCCCATAGTTTAACGGATAGAACGGAGGTTTCCTAAACCTTTGATCCGAGTTCGATTCTCGGTGGGACCACGTAAACGATAAAAGGTCGCTCCTATTTAACCAGGAAGCGACCTTTTATCGTTTTATAGTCTTGATGATTCCCTATTTCCATCCGGCATTCACCGGACAGAAACAGAAGAATCTCTTATTGTTTGCGTTTTACTTAACCTCTGCAACAGCAGTCTCTTCAGCTGGCTCCTCCTTGATCTTGCGGCCAAGAACGATGTAAGCCATTGGAGATGCGATGAAGATAGAAGACAAAGTACCGAATACAACACCCAGAATCATTGCGAATGAGAAGCTGCGGATACTGTCACCACCGAGGATGAAGATACAGAGCAACACAATCAATGTAGATGTTGATGTATTGATGGTACGAGCCAATGTCTCATTGATAGATGCATTGAAGAGCTGCTGACGGTTGCCCTTAGGATGCAACTTCAAGTTCTCACGGATACGGTCGAATACTACCACCTTATCGTTGATAGAGTAACCTACCACGGTCAGGATAGCACCGATGAAGGTCTGGTCAATCTCCAATGAGAATGGAACGAGACCCCACAGGAGTGAGTAGAAACCGACAACTGTCAAGGCATCGAATGCCAACGCAACAGTAGAACCTACAGAGAAGGCTACGTTGCGGAAACGTATCAGGATGTAGAGGAAGATAGCAATCAAGGCGAAGAGCACACTATAGATAGCACCCATCGTGATATCCTTAGCCACAGAAGGACCTACCTTTGTACTACTGATGATAGAACCACCCTGACGAACGTCTGGGTTCTTGAATGCCTCAACACTCTTCTGAGATACCAGGTTGGCCTTCTTCAAGGCGTTATAGAGGATGGTTTCAGCCTCATCGTCAACAGTTGGACTGTTGCTCTCTATCATATAGTTGGTAGATACACGGATAGTCTTACCGTCTGTACCGATAGCGATAGCGCCAGTAGTTGCCTTGGTGCCGTCTGCATTGACGAATGCATCGCCAAGAACGGTACGAATCTGCTCAGGCTCTACAGGGTTCTCGAACTGTACTACATAGTTACGACCACCGGTGAAGTCGATACTCTTGCTCAAGCCACGAACAAAGAAGCTACCGATGAATACCACAGCAGCAACGATAGCTACGGTGAAGGTAGTCTTGTACATAGACATGAACTTGTACTTCTTGCCCTGCATCAGGTTGTGAGAAACAGCAGTATCAAACTTGCAGTGCATCCACTTGTCGTGATTCAACTTGTAGTCGTAAACCAGACGAGTCAAGAATACGGCTGTGAAGAATGAAACGATGATACCGATGATCCATGTAGTAGCGAAACCACGGATAGGACCAGTACCGGTAGTCAACAGGATGATACCTGTAATCAATGAAGTCAAGTTAGAGTCGAAGATAGCAGAGAAAGCATTACCATAACCTGCAGCTACAGCCTGCTTCATACCTTTGCCAGAGCGGAGCTCCTCCTTGATACGCTCATAGATAAGCACGTTGGCATCCACGGCAGTACCCAGAGACAAGACCATACCGGCAAGACCCGGCAATGTCAAGGCTGCCTGGAATGACGTCAGGATACCCAGCGTGAAGAATACATTGACGAGCAATGCCAGGTTAGCCAGCATACCAGGAACGATGTTGTACATCATCACCATGTAAACCATCAGGAGTACGAAAGCTACAACGAATGAGATGATACCCATCTGGATAGACTGTGCACCGAGAGTAGGACCTACAACCTCCTCCTGAACGATACGTGCAGGAGCTGGCATACGACCAGACTTCAATGTATTAGCCAAGTCCTTGGTCATTTCGATAGTGAAGTTACCGGAAATCTGAGAGTTACCACCATCAATCTCACCGTTTACACGAGGAGCAGAATATACTACACCATCCAGAACGATAGCGATAGCCTTGCCCACGTTAGCCTTGGTCATCTGAGCCCACTTGCGGGCACCCTCTGTATTCATCTTCATGCTTACAACAGGAGAACCCATCTGGTCGAACTCATCCTTAGCGTCTGTGATGACATCACCCTCCAATGGAGCACGACCTGTAGTAGTTGTCACCTTCAAAGCGTGAAGCTCATAGATGTTCTTCATCTTGATATTGTCAGCAGGCTGTGCACTCCAGAGCAAACGCAAGTCTGAAGGCAGCAGGCGCTTAGCCACTGCAGAATAGATAATCTTGTTGATAGCAGCTGTATCGCGAACGCTGGCATAACCAACAGTACTCAAACCTCCACCAAGCTGCAAACGAGCCAACAGTGGGTGAGCCTTGATGGCAGCAGCATTCTGAGCATCCTCGCCTACCTTGCTGGCAGCATCGTCCTTCTTCTTGATAGAGAACTTAGTTTCTGCCTTCTTAGGCTCGGCCTTAGCTACTTTCTTCTTAGCGGCAGCAGAATCTGCAGCTACAGTATCATTCTTCTCCTCACCATTGTCACCGTTAGCGATATGAGTATCGAGCTGCTGGAGATAAGGAGCGATTTCCTCTGAGTTATATGTCTCCCAGAACTCAAGGTTAGCACTACCCTGAAGCATCTTACGCATACGCTCCGGCTGGCTGATACCAGGCATTTCTACCATGATACGACCCTGCTGACCTTCCAACTTCTGGATGTTAGGCTGAACAACACCGAACTTATCAATACGGGTGCGGACAACGTTGAAAGAGTTATCGATAGCATCCTGTACAGAAGAGCGGATAGCCTTCTCTACCTCTGCATCGCTGCTCTGAGGAGAAACCTTGCCCTGCAACTGCTGGGTAGCAAATACCTCTGCGAGTTTATGACCAGGTGCGCTCTTGTGATAAGCGTTAATGAAAAGTGACACGAAGTCACCACCGTTAGCTTCTTCCTGAGCTCTAGCTTCCTTCATGGCATTGGTAAAACCAGCGTCGGTCTTGTGATCGGCAAGGTTTTCAATTACATCAGGTACAGAAATCTCAAGAATTACATTCATACCGCCCTTCAGGTCAAGTCCAAGACCAATCTGGGTCTCCAAGCAGTTCTGGTAAGAATAAACACCCAGGTACTTAACAGAATCCTTATAATCCTGCTGAGCAATAGGGTCTTTGATCTTTGCAGCCTCGCTGTCATAGTAACGTGTGGCAAACGAGAATGACAAATAGAAGATACTTGCGAGAGTCAGTAAGACGGCTACACAAATTACAATTCCTTTGTTTTGCATTTCTATTTTATTGTTATTAATTTATTTATTTTCAGCTTTATAATTCATCATTACATATATAATGACGTGCAAAAATACGCATTTTTTTTCTTATATAAGAATAATTTGCCTTATTTTTGCTCTTTTGGGCACTTTTTTAGCTTACAGATGATAGGATAATGGTCTGAAACCGCTATTTTATCATCTACTTTGCACTCATAAGGCTCCCAATCCTCAGAACACATGATATTGTCTATCCGTACGAAAAATCCACCACGATGATAACTGATTCCCGGTCCGTTGCCACTTTCTACATAGCAATCTACCAGATTCTTAGCTATCGTGCGATGCACGTAAGAGATCGGTCCGTCATTGAAGTCACCACAAAGGATTGTACTCATCCCCCGATGCTTCCTGATGTATCTCGCCACCGCTTCGGCTTGGGGCGCACGTTTCTTCGTTGCCTCTGCCAACTTCACCACCAGGAGCTTGGAGGTCTGCTCGGCAGTATCTACCTGCAGTTTTCCTACGACCAGTTTCTTGAACTGCTGACGGTCTTCCTGGCTCAAGCCCGTTGTCTCCAGATGATTATTGATAAGCAGAACTGGCTTATCGTTGATTTTCAAACGGTAAGCCACACTCATATTCCCCTGCGATTCATAGGGAATCAGTTCCTTGGAAAGGATAGGATATTTACTCAGCAGCATTAAGGCGTTTCCGCCATGGGGATGAACCGTAACGTCCTGATAAGCATAAATCGGTTTCAGCATACTGTCTATCTGTTCTGCAATCCTGCCGGTAGGCTGCGCTTCCTGCAGGCAGACGATATCAGCATTCTGTTCCAACAGATAAGACAGGCATACATTCACTCCATCCTCATCTTCCGTCTGGTTTCCGAATCCCCAGGTATTGTACGACAATACCTTGATGCTTCCCTTCGGAGCATCTCCCTTCATGTTGACCGGCATATACTGGCGGACTGGCACGAAGCTGACCAGAAAGCCCAACAATGGAATGAGGACATACCTGGCACGGAAGATGACCCAGAATATCAGAAAGCCAAGATTGAGGAAAAGAAAGACCGGAAAGAGCAGTCCAGCATTGCAGAAAGCGGGAAAACGTTCCGGATGCAGCAGATCGGAATACCCCACCAATAACATAAAGGCGACAGTAGCCACATTGGCTCCTGCCACCATCTTGACCGTAAAATCCTTTAATCCATTCAACATGACGCTATCTGTTACTCTGGTCAAAAAGGGTCTGCTTCTCTTCTCGGGTCAGACTGTCATAACCACTCTTGCGTATCTTATCCAAGATACGGTCTATCTCCTTCTGTGCAGCCTTCTTGCGCTCATCGACTTCATCTGTACGCTGGAAATCTGTGGTATAGGTATCATTACGGGTATAATGATCGTTGCGGGTATAGTTCTCATTTCGGGTATAATCGAAACGCTGCTTGTTCTGCCTGTTTCTTCCCCCAAACATATTACGCAACTTATCGAAAGAATCGGCTGCAGAAGAGTTATGATAGCCGCCCCCCATCTGCTTGCGCCAGTAACGGATCATGAAGAAACCGAATACCATACCACCGAGATGGGCAATATGTGCCACACCATCGCCACGGGTAGCCAAGGCAGAGAAGAGCTCGATGGCTGCATAGCCAATCACGAAATACTTCGCCTTGATAGGTACAGGCAACGGGAAGATGAATATTCGCTCATTAGGATAAATCATTCCGAATGCAAGCAGGATGGCATAGATGGCACCCGATGCACCTACCGTGGTCCACATGTTGAGATAATCGCCCATAGCCATACGGGCACCCTCACCATTTACCACAAACTCATAGGCAGACATATCCTTCACGATATAGGTAACATACTGGGCTGCTTCCTGAAAGAGGCCGGCACCTACGCCGCAGGCTATGTAATAAAAAAGGAACTTCTTCGGTCCCCAGACTCTCTCTACGACACATCCGAACATCCAGAGGGCGAACATATTGAAGAGAATATGCTCGAAACCACCATGCATGAACATATACGTAAACAGCTGATAAATATGAAAATCGGAAGCCAGAAAGAAATGAAGTCCCAATATATCATTGAGGACATAACTATCCGTTCCGTTCTTTCCCATGACCAGGCACGCCAGAAAGGCCACCACATTCACTATCAGCAGATTCTTTGTAACTATTGGAATATTGCGCATAACTATTTTTGCCTTAACTATTAATTATCTTATTAAAATTTGAAATTTGGTGGCAAAATTACTAAAAATATCCGTGAAATCACCAAAAAACGAGTAGATTACTATAAAATTTCACTATTTTCATCACTTTTCTGCTTTTTTTATTTGAACTTTCAAAGGAAAAGACTATATTTGTAAGCAAAATCGATAATAGAATAAAATTACTAATCATTTAATAACGTATAATTATGAACAAGACAGAATTGATCGACAAGATTGCAGCAGGTGCAGAGATTACAAAGGCACAGGCTAAGGCTGCTCTCGATGCTACAACAAACGCTTTGAAGGAAGCCCTCATCGCAGGTGACAAAATCCAGTTGGTAGGCTTCGGTACCTTCAGCGTAAACGAGCGTCCTGCTCGCGAGGGTATCAACCCAGCAACCAAGGAGAAGATCCAGATTGCAGCTAAGAAGGTGGCTAAGTTTAAGGCTGGTGCTGAGCTCGCTGATGCACTCAATAAATAATTGTTAAGATTATTTTCGACATAAAAGGGCTTTCCGAGAGGAATGCCCTTTTATTGTATGATATTATTTTGGCTGCTTGCCAATGTAAGCCAGGATACCACCATCTACATAAAGGATGTGGCCATTTACTGCATTAGATGCTTCAGATGCCAGGAACACAGCTGGTCCTTCCAACTCCTCTGGATCCAACCAGCGGCCTGCTGGAGTCTTTGCACAGATGAAACTGTCGAAAGGATGACGGCTACCGTCTGCCTGACGCTCACGAAGAGGTGCTGTCTGTGGAGTTGCGATATAACCTGGGCCCAAGCCGTTACACTGGATATTGTACTCACCATACTCAGAGCAGATGTTACGAGTCAACATCTTCAAGCCACCCTTGGCTGCAGCGTATGCAGAAACGGTTTCACGACCCAACTCGCTCATCATAGAGCAGATGTTGATAATCTTACCATGCCCCTTCTTGATCATACCTGGGATAACAGCCTTAGATACGATGAATGGTGCAGTAAGGTCGATGTCGATTACCTGCTTGAAGTCATCTACAGACATCTCCGTCATAGGAATACGCTTGATGATACCTGCATTATTTACCAGGATGTCGATAACGCCGAGTTCCTTCTCGATGTCAGCAACCATATTCTTCACCTGCTCCTCATCTGTTACATCACAGATATAACCCTTGGCATCAATATCCTTAGCCTTGTAATCAGCAAGCGCCTGATCCATGTGATGCTGGCTGCGGCAGTTGAAAGCAATTTTTGCACCCGCCTTGGCATAAGCCTCAGCAATAGCGAAACCGATACCGTATGCGGCACCTGTCACGAGAGCAACCTTACCCTCCAATGAGAATAGTTTGTTAAAGTCCATACTTCTATATTTTCTGTTGTTTGATTTGTTACGTTGGCAAAGATACAAAATATTTTTGAATCTAGCTCTTAATCAATACGAAAGATGCGACCTTTTTACTTATTTTCTCATTTTATTGACTGCTTTTCCTAAGTTTGTCCCTTTTTACGATGTTTTATTCACACACTTATCTTATCTGAACACCCAATGTCTCTTCTATCACCTGGATAACCTGTGGGATGGAATCCGTCTCGAAATCGCCAGTAAGACGCTTTCTTTCATCAGAAGCCGTATATCTGGTGTCTGACAATTTAGATAGTTCCTCCAATACTTCGGATAATGGAGTATTGTCGAAATGCAGACGATGCGTAGCCCATGCCACATCGTTGATATCATAATCTGCCAACAACTCAGGCTGGGCAGCCCCTTTCAGCAAACGGGCCCGCTTGCCTTTAATCAGGAAGACACCTTCAGCAGAACTGCGAGCCGTGAAAAGCACCTTTCCACTGGTTACCATTACTTCGGGAACATCCGTTCTTTCATCCACCATAAACTGGGTACCGAGCACTCTTACATGTCCATGCTCTCCAACTACATCGAAAGGATGCTGTTCATCATGCTTCACCTGATAATAGATGCAGCCCTTCATCTTCACCTTTCTGCAATCATCTTCCTGATAGGAAAGAGAAGAATGAGGCATCAACGATACCTTCGTTCCATCAGGCAGATGATACGCCATTACTTCTGATTCTGCAGAAAGCGTCACTGTCTTTGGCTGCAAAAGCGTATAGGCTCCTATGGTGAAGAGCACCAGAATAGATGCAGCCACAGCTATCCAGCGGATGCGACGCATGCGTAAAGATACAGTTGCTGCATGCGAAACTTCTTCATCAGCAATGCCAACCCGAGCCTTCACCTTCTGCAAGGCCTTCCGGGTATCCAGCTTGCCCGGCAGAAAATACTTCAGCACAAAATCCTGTTCATTCTTATTGATCTTCATCATAGAATCCCTTTCTTCGTTTAAAATTGTCCTGTAATCTGTGCCTTGCCGGCAATGGCAAAGCACTTGGTATATATTCCTCCATTATCTTCGGAATCAGAAGAGCTGAAGAACTTCGAAACAGAACTTATATTGTAGCCAGCCACCACTCCGAAGCCTCCTTTTACATTCGAATAGGTAGGCGTAACCTGCATCAAGCCCACATCTGCCCAACTGTTGCTTTGCGCATCGTTGATGCTCTTGAGAAACCGATAATATTCAGGAGTTACCTTGTATAAATCTACTACATAAGAAAAAATATAAAATGACTGACGATATGAATAAGAGTAGGTATCCAGATGAAGCGTATAGGTTTTGCCATTTATCGTACGGTCATTGAAGATGTAGGCATTACCAAAATACTCATAATCATCCATACCGAAATCATCATCCAACTTCGACTTCTTGTTCAACAAGGGTTCATTGTCTGTCAGCAGCCCCAGATCACGGTCCATTTCTCGATTCAGTAATCTGAGCTTCACCGAATAATAATCTTCCGAAGAAGGATTATCATGGAAAACGGCTTCTACCCTATCAATCGTTATCGGGTTATAACCATCCGATGATTTCATTTCCAATTTAACATCACCCAACTCCACTTCTACCTTCTCTGGGATATAAGTAGAAGCTGAAACAGATGAGAAATCCGGTGCAGAAACCTGAAGACTGATTTGATCTCCAGCATTCTGCTTGCCTACCACATAATACTGACCTACCAGTTGCGAAAGCACATCGGGTTTTGTGCTTCTGGTAAAGAGTTGAGCCTCTTCCTCGTTTGCGATGCGTTTCACCGTTTGCTCCACCCCATTCACCTTATATATAATATGTGCATCTACCTTTTCGCGGGATAAGGTATCAACATTCCCCTTCACGGATGCTACAGGCAGGCTCTTAGCAACACTAACGAGCGTGGTATCACCTTCGGTAGGAAAGCAATAAACCACCAGTCGGGGATGATCCTGCAGCTTTTGAATATCAAAATCATCCTTGCAGGAAACCAACGCCAAACATAAAAACATGAAGCTAAATGCCCTATATATCATTGTTTTCATTTTTATCTCTTTTTATCTTTACATAAAATCTACATCTACTATTCACTATGCTATTCATTAGAACTTGATGGTATAGCTGAACGAAGGAATGATTGGGACAAATCCCTTGTTCTTTGCCGTAAACCGCTTTGTTTTCTCATCGTAATCCACCTTGACATACATCGAGTTCAGGTGACAATATGCATTGTAGATGCTCAAGTTCCAGATGCGCTCATGTCCATGCTTGGTAACATGATGGAAATCAAAGCCCAAGTCCAGACGATGATAAGCCGGCAAGGTCAGGTTGTTGGGGATGGCATAGACAAAAGATGCCGAATTCCACCAACTGCCAGGATATCGATTGCCGCCTTCCGGCAAACCAGGCAGTGCTGCAATCTGAGTTGGCACGGTGGCATGATTGCCAGAATGATAACTCCACACCGCATAGCAGCTCACCTTCCTGTTGAAATCATATCTCAAGGAAAGATTCAACTTATGGCGATTGTCATACTTGTCGTAATACCAGTCCTGATAGAATTCATCATACTTTCGCTTGTTCCAGGAAAGCGTATAGGAACCGCTCAAGGTCAGGTGACTGGTACGATAAGTGGCATCTGCCTCCAAACCATAGAACAATCCCTTGCCATCCATCACCTGACTATCCCAATTCTCTGCCGGAGGTTCGATTCCCAACCAGCTGCTGTATTGCAGAAGATGCTTCGAGAGCTTGTAATAGCCTTCAAGCGATAAAATCCAGTGGCGATTCGGCTGCGCATAGATGCCAGCCGCTATCTGATAAGAACGCATCGGTTTCAAATCCTTGGTGGTTGGCACCCAATAATCAGTAGGCAAATCCAGATAACTGTTGGATATCTTATGCACATACTGAGTCATCTGCGTGAAAGAAGCCTTCAGCGATACCGCATGACTCCACTGGTATTTCAGTGCGAAGCGAGGGTCTATATTGAAGAAGTTCTTGTTGCTGACATGAAACAATCCCAGATGGAAACCAGCATCCAGGCTCCATTTATCACTGAGATAGATTTCATCCTCCGCATACGCCGACCATTCATGAGACACATGCCTATTAGTACTATTCACACGGATGGTATCCATCTCTACACCACTTCCACCTCCCACATAGTCAAGCTGCATCACTGTCTGTGGACGGAAGAGATGCATCGTGTAGTCATGACCGAAACGGATATGATGACGTGGATTCGGACGATAATCGAATGCCGTGCGATATCCGGCATCATAGATAGTAGAAGTATAGCCATGCTCCAAATGACTCCGCACCCATTCTTTCTTGGTTTGTGGATAGATTTCCCTGTCATCATCCAGGGAATAGAGTTTGGAACGGTTATGGGAATATACAGCCGTGAAGTTAGCAAAGAGCTTCGGCGAGAACAGATAATTCCAGTTCAAAGCTACATTGAAGTTTCCCCAGTTGAGCTGCGTCTTCGTTAATTCCTTATTATATGAATCACCTTCATGGTACCAATCCCCCTTGCTATCATCCATATCATCCGTCACGTCCCAACTGTCTTTTCCGTGATAGAGACTCAAGTCTATCTTCGAACGGTCGTTGAAACGATGGGTTACCTTGGCATTCAGGTCCATGAAGTAATAACCTATCGAAAGTTTCTCGTCTGGCTCAGAGAAAGCCTTGGTCAGGGGACGGGACAGCAAATCCAACCAGGAACGGCGCATACCTATATTATAAGAGGTCTTGCCTTTCTGGATAGGTCCCTCAAACTGCACACTGGCATCGAGCAGTCCGATGCGATAGGCGCCATGAAACTGATTCATGTTTCCATCGGCAGTACGCACATCCACCACCGACGACAATCTTCCACCATATCGTGCAGGAAAGCCGCTCTTGTAGAAATCCACGTTCTTCACCACATCGACATTGAAACTGGAGAAAAGACCCAGCGCATGATTCGTATTATAAAGCGGAGTACCATCTATCAGGAAAAGATTCTCATCGCCATTGCCGCCATGCACATAGAGTCCGCTTGCCAACTCCTGTCCTTCTGCCACTCCACTCACACGCTGCAGGGTCTTCACCACATCCGGTGAAGACATCAGGGCAAACTCTGTCTTGATATCCTTGTTCGAAAAGGAGCGCTTGCCGGTTTGTGTGGTCAGAAGAGGAGAGTTCAAGTCGCCATCTACCACCACCTCAGGCAGTTTACCATCTACCCGGAGCGCCATATTATGATGCATATCTTTCGAGAGATTCAATTTTTCCACCTTATCGGCATAGCCCACATACGAAAAGCGAAGCTGATGCTCGCCTTCGGGCAGGGTAAGCGAAAAGAAACCATATTCATTGGTGGTTGTACCGATGCCATCCGTCAGATCATAGATGGTGGCATTAATCAGCGATTCGCCACTCTCGTCACGGACGTATCCGCTGAGAGTATGGCGACGCTGAACCTGCTGAACTTTGTGATTGATATTCGTGTAAGATGTTGATATTTGTTGTATGGGTTTTCGCTTCAATATCACATAGTTCGCATTGATATTATATAGAATATGAGTTTTCTCGAAAAGCGCCTTCAGTGCCTTCTTCACCGAAAGATGCTGGATATCTGGTCCGTGATACTTGATGTTCAATTCCCCATCAAGCGATGAATCATAGACGAAGTTGATTTTCCTGATGCGGTGCAGCCAATCCATCTGCTGACGGATGGTGGTAGAAGTCTGAGCCTCCACCATCATCTTCGGCGTGCCTGCCAACGTTGGAGCTGGCAAGGCTAGAATTGAGAGCGCAAAAATAATCTCTTTACCTTTCATAACTGTACTTTTATTCATTCTTTTATTGCTATAACGCAAGAATTACAGAATACCCCCATGGATGAAAGGTAAAATATAGAAAAAATCTGCAAGAAAATCATCTTTCTTGCCTCGTAAGGTCTTTAAAGCCTTGGAAATCTGATGTTCTACGGTCTTTTCCGACAGGTTCAGTTCTTCAGCTATCTCCCGATAAGTCATTCCGTCACGCTTGCTCATCAGGAAGATTTCCCTGCATCGTTCGGGCAATAGCTCGATAGCCGTCCACAGTTCCGCCTCCCGGAAAGAACTTTCCTGTGCCTGGTCATCAGAAATTGTGCCGCTCAAGTCAGAAGGAGAAATCTCCATATCTATCGGAGACTGGCGGCGCAACCGGTCGATGCAGGCATTGCGCACAGAGGTATATAAGAAAGCCTTGATGTTTTCCGGCATGATACTCCTACTTATCAATTTCACAAAACAATCCTGCACCACGTCTTCAGCCTCATCGATATCATGAAGATAATGAGTGGCATAAAGACATAGCGGACGATAATACTGCTGAAATATCAAGTCTATCTCTTGCATAAACCTTCTCTACCTAAACTAAACTCTTATATAACAAAATAACCCTTCAAATCCGCAAAGACTTGAAGGGTTATTTCATAATCTGTTGTCCCAGGCGGATTCGAACCACCACTGACAGAACCAAAAACTGTAGTGCTACCATTACACCATAGGACAATCAAATCAGCTGCAAAGGTAGTGGATTTTTTCTCCACTACCAAATATTTTCAATACTTTTAACGATTACTTAACGGTAATCAAGAAGTAGTTCTTCTTACCTTTCTGAACCAAAAGATACTTGCCGTCAATCAGGTCATCAGCAGTTACAACCTGGTCGAAAGCAGCGAGTTTCTCCTTGTTGAGAGAAACGCCACCACCCTTAACGAGCTTGCGCATCTCGCTCTTGCTAGGGAAGATCTGCATACCCTCCTGATTGAAGAGATCTACTGCAGTACCACCGAGCAGGTTCTTGTCGAGGTCGTAGTGAGGAACATTGGCGAATACATCGTTCAATGTAGCCTCATCGAGCTGTGCCAGATTCTCCTTGGTTGCCTTCCCGAAGAGGATGTTGCTGGCTGCGATAGCCATATCCAAGTCCTCCTGTGAGTGAACCATTACGGTAACCTCCTCAGCCAGACGCTTCTGAAGCACACGGCGACCAGGATCCTGCTTGTGCTCTTCTACGAGGGCATCGATAGTCTCCTTGTCGAGGTCGGTGAAGATCTTGATATACTTCTCAGCATCATCATCGCTTACGTTTAACCAGAACTGGTAGAAAGCATAAGGAGTTGTGCGGTTGCGATCCAACCAGATGTTACCACTCTCTGTCTTACCGAACTTCTTGCCGTCTGCCTTGGTAATCAAAGGACAAGTGAGGCAGAAGCACTCTGCGTCGTTACCCAATGTACGGTGAATCAGCTCAGTACCGGTAGTCATGTTACCCCACTGGTCATTACCACCCAACTGGAGGCGGACACCATACTTCTCATACTGATAGAGGAAGTCGTAGCCCTGAAGCAACTGATAGGTGAACTCTGTGAAAGACAAACCGTCACGAGCCTCACCGTTCAAGCGCTTCTGCACGCTATCCTTAGCCATCATATAGTTAACTGTGATGTGCTTACCTACCACTCGCGCAAAGTCGAGGAAGGTGAAGTCCTTCATCCAGTCGTAGTTGTTAACCAACTCAGCCTTGTTAGGCTCATTGCCATCGAAGTCGAGGAACTTAGATACCTGCTTCTTGATAGCTTCCTGGTTATGATAGAGAGTCTCAGAGTCGAGCAGATTACGCTCCTGGCTCTTGCCAGAAGGGTCGCCAATCATACCTGTAGCACCTCCCACGAGGAGATAAGGCTTATGGCCACAACGCTGCAAGTGGCGCAACATCATGATACCACAAAGGTGACCGATGTGCAGAGAGTCTGCAGTAGGGTCAGTTCCGAGATAGGCAGACACCATGTGGGTGTTAAGGTATTCCTCAGTACCTGGCATAATCTGTGCCAGCATACCACGCCATTTCAATTCTTCAACAAAATTTTTTGCCATCGAATGTGATTTCTTTATATATTATATAATATGTATAAGGGGCCCGACGAAACAGCCGGAAACTTACGGCACGGGATCATAGCCCGAACCACCCCAAGGGTTGCATCTCAAGATACGCCATATTGCCAAAGCCAGCCCCTTGAAAGGTCCATGCTTCCGTATGGCTTGCCTGGCATATTCAGAGCAGGTTGGCTGAAAGCGGCATGATGGCGGTGTATAGGGAGTGATGCACTTCTGATAGAACAGGATAGGAAGTACCAACAGCCAGGTCAGTACTTTTACGATTCCATACCAGACGATATGCAGATACTTCATAGTTTCTCTACCAATCGTTGCAGGTTCTTGTTCATCCTGGCATTCAGCTCAGCCGAATCGTGCAGTTTGCCATCCTGCCAGATGACGGCAAGCAGCAGTTGCTTGTCGGGCATCTGTGCCATACGCTCCATCAGCTCATGCTTCTGGGTGCGGTAAGCCTCACGGATCTGTCTTTTCACCCGATTGCGCTTCACGGCTCTCTTGAAGAATCGTTTCGACACGCTTACCATCAGTTCTACAGAAGCACTCTGCTCATCAGTCTTGTCAACAACAAGATACACCATCTTCAAGGGCCAAGCCGTCATAGCATGGGCTTTACCGCTAAAGAGCTGGTCTATGAGCGTCTGCTTGCATAGGTGCTCTCTCTTTCCGAAAGTGTTATCTGTTTCTGTCAACATCATATAGTTTCTTATTTATTGTTTCGCTTCAGATATTCCTTCAGCGCTCCAGTCATGGATGGGAACTCCTTGGTAGGAGCCTCCAAGTCGATGCGAAGACCTTCGTCTGTTACAGTCTTCATGGTTGCCGGACCGAAAGCACCGAGAGCAATCTTGCCCTGCTCAAACTTAGGGAAGTTCTTCTTCAGGGCTTTTACTCCTGTAGGACTGAAGAAAATCATCATATCATAGTCGAACGACTTGATTTCTTCCTCTGTGAAGTCATTGCTTACCGTGCGATACATCACGCACTCAGTATGATTCAGCTTCTTCTCGTCGAGAAGGTTCTTCACATCATCATTGTGCACACTACTCAGTGGAACGAGATATTTTTCTCCTTTATGACGACTCATCTGTGCCATCAATCCGTCGATCTTACCAGTATCACCGAAGAAGACCTTACGCTTACGATACTGTACATACTTCTGGATATAGAGTGCGATGGTCTCAATAACACAGAAATACTTCATATCCTCAGGAATGGTAATACGCATCTCCTTGGCTAATTTGAAGTAATTGTCCACTGCATGGCGAGATGTAAAAACAACTGCAGTATAGTCTAACAGATTAATCTTCTGCTGACGGAATTCTTTCGCTGTAAGTCCCTCAACCTTAAAGAATGGGCGGAACACACATTCTACGCCGTACTCCTTCTCGATATCATAGTAAGGAGATTTCTCACTTGCCGGTTTTGGCTGAGAAACTAAAATTTTTTTAATCATCTTGTCTTAAAAGTTTATTTTCAAATAATGACTGATTAATACGAGTCCACCCCAAAGGGCAGACAGAGGTACTACTTCAAGGGCACAAAAGTACAAAATTATCTGCAAAAACAAGCCATTTCTTTTAAAAAAGATAAGATAACTCTTATAAAATGACAACATTTTCACCAATACAAGTACTATAATGGTATATATCACTGCTACCTGGAGCGATAAGTCGAAGTAAGACAGGAGCATAACTACCGGGAACAGCAGTACTCCCTCGCAGGATAACAGGAAGAGATACGCCTTGAGCCATTGTTCATTTTTTTTCTTGTCGAAGAATACCAGACCCGCTATGGTATAGAGCAAAGCCTTGATCAGGCAATAGCTCATCACATATCCGGCATAGATACAGATTACCCAATTCTGCTCGATGGTAAACGTATCGCTGATGGATGCCTTCGAGTAGAAAAAGTATCCGAGTGCCACCAGCAGGCAGGTCTGCAATACAAAGAAGAACTGGAAGCGAACCTCCGAACTCGTCTCCGTAATCACCGTAGTTCCCTCTCGCGGAACGCGGAAGAAGGCCTTTGCCTGGCGGAAAACAAAATGCTTCGACTTGGAGAATGCAATACATGCCAACACAAAGCACAAAAGCAGCAACGAGGTGATGAAGTTGTCGCCCGCCACCGTATAAGGCACCGGATCACCCGCCACACCCAGTCTTCCACCTCTTAGCTCGGGATGGAAGAGCGAGTCTTTCGAGAAGAACGACTCACGATAGTATTGTGGCAAGCTCACATCTCTGAAACTTTTGCCTGCCTTATGTCCAGGCAGATGCAGGGTATCGGGCATCCCGCTCCAGTGAGTAATCTCACAGGGTTTGATGTGCGCCCTGATCATGGAATCCTGTTGGGCAGGGGTCGCATTCTTAGGCAGCCAACTCAGCACCTGCTTAGGTGTGAGTTGGCTGCTATGTTTTTGCTGGACAGATTGCTGCTGTAATTCAGCATCAATCTCCAGACCTGTATGTATCGAATCTGCTTGCTGCACCATTCTTTTCTATCGATTTCCTAAGAAACCACTCTCTTATTGTTATTCGTTCCTTAAAGACCGAAAGCCTTCTTGATTTCATCTACCTTATCGAGCTTCTCCCATGTAAAGAGCTCTACCTTCATGGTCTTTGCTTCGTGATAACGGCTGGTGAAGGTCTTCTCCACAACCTCGTTCTTACGTCCCATGTGTCCGTATGCGGCAGTTTCAAAGAACATTGGCTGGCGCAACTTCAACTGGCGCTCGATAGCCTTTGGACGGAGATCAAACATCTCGGCAATCTTCTTGGCAATCTCGCTGTCGGTCATATTCACATGGCTTCTGCCATAGGTATTTACGTAGATGCTTACAGGCTCTGCCACGCCGATAGCGTAACTTACCTGAACCAACATCTCGTCTGCTACGCCGGCAGCTACCATGTTCTTGGCGATGTAACGGGTTGCATAAGCTGCAGAACGGTCCACCTTACTAGAATCCTTGCCAGAGAAGGCACCACCACCGTGAGCACCCTTGCCACCGTATGTATCTACAATGATCTTACGGCCGGTAAGACCTGTATCTCCATGAGGACCACCAATCACGAACTTACCGGTAGGGTTTACGAAGTACTTGATGTCGTCGTTGAAGAGAGCCAATACCTTGTCGCTCAAGTGAGTCTTTACTCTTGGAATCAGGATATTGATCACATCCTCACGAATCTTTGCCAACATGGCATCATCATCGTCCTCGCCATTTGACTTCTTGATGAAGTCATCGTGCTGGGTAGAAACCACGATGGTATCGATGCGCTGTGGGATATTATCGTCTGAGTACTCGATGGTAACCTGGCTCTTAGAGTCCGGACGGAGATAAGTCATCACCTTACCCTCCTTGCGGATATCAGCAAGCACACGCATGATGAGCTGTGCCAGGTCGAGTGATACAGGCATGTAGTTAGCGGTTTCGTTTGTAGCGTAACCGAACATCATACCCTGGTCGCCAGCGCCCTGATTCTCATCCTCCTCACGGCTTACACCGCGGTTGATGTCATCACTCTGCTCGTGGATGGCAGTGAGCACGCCACAAGAGTCACCGTCAAACTGATACTCGCTCTTGGTATAACCTATCTTCTTGATGGTCTTGCGGGCGATAGTCTGCAAGTCAACATATACATTAGAGCGAACCTCGCCCATGATTACTACCTGACCAGTAGTACAGAAGCTCTCGATAGCGCAGTGAGCATGGTCATCGTATGCCAGGAACTGATCGAGCAAAGCATCTGAAATCTGGTCGGCCACCTTATCTGGATGTCCTTCAGAAACTGATTCTGATGAAAACAAATATGCCATATTTTTCCTTTATTTTCTGTTATTAATTAATGTTCTTTATTTTGCGGCTGCAAAGTTACGCATTTTTTTTCAGATTCTGCCATATTCAGCCGAAAAATAGAGCAAATACAGCCGAATAATCCTCCTTTTGTAGCTGAATCATAACCATTTACTCTTCCCCGTGCTTGATATTGCGTGGATGATGGTATAAGATGGCATCCCTGAGGTCGGAAGTTTCAATATGCGTATAGATTTCCGTGGTTCCGATGTCCTCGTGTCCCAGCAGTGCCTGAATCACTCTCAGATCGGCTCCACCCTTGAGCAGAGCGGTGGCAAAACTGTGTCTCAGCGTATGGGGCGAAATGGTTTTCTTGATACCTGCATCCTGCGCCGCATTCTTGATCATGATGAGAATCATCACACGGGTAAGATGGGCACCTCGGCGGTTCAGAAAGACATAATCTTCCTCTCCGGGCTTGATTTTCATGAGATTGCGGTCGATGTACCACAGGTGGATTTCCTTCAATGCCCTGTCAGAGATAGGCACCAGCCTTTCCTTCCTTCCCTTTCCCAGAACTCTGATAAACTTATCCTCCTCAAAGATCTGACTGATCTTGAGATTCACCAGTTCCGTAACACGCAGTCCGCAGGAGAAAAGGGTTTCGATGATAGCCTTGTTGCGCTGCCCTTCCCATTTAGAGAGATCGATGGCAGCCTCCAGCATATCCACCTCCTCTACAGAGAGATATTCCGGCAAATGTTCGCCTATCTGCGGCGAAGGCAACAGTTCGGTAGGATCATCCTTGATATAGCCGTCGGTCACCAGATAACGGTAGAAGGAACGCACACCACAGAGGATGCGAGCCTGCGAGCGGGCAACAATGCCTTTGTCGTGAAGACTTGCCGAGAAGTTCTCCAGATTTTCCAGCTTCATATCCACCAGTGCCACATCGTTCTGGCGGGCATATTCTATGAGATATTCCAGGTCGTGGCGATATGCCTCAAGCGTATTATACGTATAGTTTCGCTCCAGCTTGAGGTACCTCATATAATTCCTGATGATGTCATTTGCCATTTTCTTATCTAATTTCTTGTCAGTTTCCAATTTTATTATTACCTTTGCATCAGGGTTAGCTATGAGATAAATAACCTATGCATCTGCAAAGATACAAAAAATTAATGATACAGACTTAAAAAATCATGTGATTATGAAGATACAGATTATCAATGGTCCTAATTTAAACCTCCTGGGCGTTCGCGAGCCAGGCATTTATGGCAGCAACTCTTTCGAGAGCTATCTGCCTAAATTGAAGGCTAAATACCCTGATGTAGAGATAGAATACTATCAGAGCAACATCGAGGGCGAGCTTATCAACAAGTTGCAGGAAGTAGGCTTCACCTACGATGGCGTAGTGCTCAATGCGGGTGCCTACACCCACACCAGCATTGCCTTGCAGGATTGCATCCGCAGCATGAAATGCCCTTGCGTAGAGGTACATATCTCCAATGTGCACAAGCGCGAGGAATTCCGCCATCACTCTTACATCTCCTGCGCCTGCCTGGGAGTCATCTGTGGATTCGGTCTGGCTTCCTACGACCTTGCCATCGCAGGTATCTTATCACAAAAGGAAAACGGAGAGTAAGATGACCGAAACAGAATTGATAGACAAATACATCTGCCAACATATTGAGCCAGAGGGAGATTACCTCTACCGTCTCTACCGTGCCACCAATATCCATACCATTCACGGACGTATGGCGAGTGGACACATCCAGGGCAGATTACTCAAGATGCTGGTTCAGATGATTCGCCCCAAGAATATTCTTGAGGTGGGAACCTTCAGTGGCTACAGCGCCATCTGTCTGGCTCAGGGATTGCAGGAAGGAGGCAAGCTCTATACTTTCGAAATCAACGACGAGATGGAGGATTTCACCCGTCCCTGGATTGAGGGTTCAGATGTTGCCGACAAGATTGATTTCCGTATTGGCGATGCCAACGAAGAAGCACCCAAACTGGGGGTGATGTTTGACCTGGCTTTCGTGGATGGCGACAAGCGCACCTATATCGAGACATACGAGATGGTGATGAAGATTCTGAATCCTGGCGGATATATTCTGGCAGACAATACGCTGTGGGACGGGCACGTCATCGACCCAGCCTACGACCGTGACCATCAGACCAAAGGCATTCGTGCATTCAATGACCTGATTGCCAACGACCCTAGGGTGGAAGTAGTCATCCTGCCGCTGCGCGATGGCTTGACACTCATCAGAAAGAAATAAAAAGAAATAAGCATAAAAAATCCTGCTTGCGTTGATCATACACAAGCAGGATTTTTTATGTTTATTTCTTTCTATTAACTCAAAAGTCTTTTACTCAATGCTCTCACCGGATACCATACGGCAAGCCAGCCTACGGCGATAACCGTTACAAAGATGATGGCTACATCAGAATAGTGAACGCTTACCGGATAGGCATTTACGATGAAGGAGCCCTCGGAGTCGCCCAGTCTTACGAAGCCATACTGCTGCTGCAGCCAGCAGAGCAACAGGCCCAATCCGATACCAATCACCGCACCAATCACTGCAATCATTCTTCCCTCGAAGAGGAAAACACGCGTAATCTGTTTGTCATTGGCACCCAGATTCCGCAACGTCACCACATCGTTCTTCTTGTCGATGATGAGCATCGAGAGCGAACCGATGATGTTGAAACATGCCACTACGAGGATAAAGGTCAGGAAGATGTAAGCCATCAGCTTCTCTATCGACATGATCTTGAAAGTATCTTCCTGCTGCTCAAATCTATCCAGCACCTTATATTTGGTGCCGGCAATCTTCTGCATCTCAGCCTTTACAGCCTGCAGGTCACTACCCTCCTTCAGGCGGATCTCCAGATCAGAGAGCATACCCTGCTGCCCGAAGAGATTACGCGCAAAGGCAATGGAAGTGATGATATAATTCTTGTCGTATTTCGACTGCTTGACGGCGAAGAGCACACCCGGAGAATTCAGAGAATCAACCACGAAGCCGGCATCCGGATTCATCATATCCAACTGTCCCTCCTTCTGCGGAGCATAAATCTTCATAAAACCATCCCATTTTGCCCCGATACCCAAGGTCTGTGCCAGACGGATACCCACGGTTCCATACTGCAGATTGGCAGCATGGAGCGAGAAACTGCCATCACCATAAAGGATGTCGTTGATATGTGACAACTCAGAGAAGTTGTCGTCCACGCCCTTGATCCTCACCATAGCCTGACGGTCGTCATAGATTGCCAACGCCTGGTCTTCCACGGTTTCAGTAGCCACATCTACCTGTGGAAGCATACGTATCTGCGTCAATATCGGGTCATCAGCAGGCGCCGTCTTTCCCTCCATCGGCACCACCTTCAACTGCGGGTCGAAGCTCGTAAAGAGCGTAGCCACCAGGTCGTGGAAACCATTAAATACGCTCAGCACGATGACGAGTGCCATCGTTGCCACAGCCACACCAATCACAGAGATGGAGCTGATCACGTTGATAACGTGTGTACTCTTCTTGGAAAAAAGATACCTGCGAGCAATAAAGAATGGAAAATTCATTTGTCTTTTTACTTTTTTACTTCTTCAAAAGTTCATCAATGCGTTCCAGATAATCCAGGCTATCGTCCAGGAAGAAACGGAGCTCAGGAATGATGCGCAACTGATTTCTCACCTTTCTGCCCAGGTCGAAGCGGATAGTCTTCTCGTTGGCATTGATATTCTTCAGAATCTCCTCACCCTTTTCAGATGGGAACACGCTGAGATAAGCGGTGCAGATGCTAAGATCCGGACTCACTCTTACCTTAGTAACACTTACCATCACACCATGCATCATGCGGGTCTGTGACTGGAAGATAAGACTCAACTCCTTCTGGAGCAGTCTTGATATACGGTTTTGTCTTGTTTCTTGCATAATTCTTATTTTCTAATTCTTAATAATCACTTATTCAAGGTCCACGTGTGTAACGTCCACCTGCTCATGCAGGAATATCAACGCCGACTCCTTGAATTTCTCCTCACTTTCTGTAGTCAGATACTTGCAGCTACCACCCTTTGTCACCATCTGTTCCATCTTCGGATGTCGCTGCAGATAATCCTGCAGACTGTTGGCCACATACTGTCCCTGTGGCACCACTCTCACGCCGTCGGGAAGATTCTTCACGATGCTGCTCATGAGCAGTGGATAATGGGTGCAACCCAGAATGATGGTATCGATGTCCTCATCCATACGCATCAACTGGTCGATGCGCTTCTTGACGAAATAATCAGCACCAGGACTATCAGCCTCGTTAGCCTCTACGATAGCAGCCCAAAGCGGACAAGCCACTCCGCTTACCTGGATATCCGGCCAGAGCTTACTAATCTCCATCTTGTAGCTTGCACTCTTGATGGTTCCCTCTGTGGCAAGGATACCTACATGGCGGCTCTTTGTCAGCGTCCCAATCACCTCGGCAGTAGGGCGGATGATGCCGAGTACCCTTCTCTCAGGATCCAGTTCCGGGATGTCTCTCTGCTGGATAGAGCGCAGCGCCTTAGCCGAAGCCGTATTGCAACCCAGGATTACCAGATGGCAACCCATGGAAAAGAGCTTCAGCACAGCCTGACGCGTAAACTTATACACCACCTCGAAGGAGCGCGAACCGTATGGCGCACGGGCATTGTCGCCCAGATACATATAGTCGTACTGCGGCAACATCTGGCGCAAGCCATGCAGGATGGTCAAGCCACCATATCCGGAATCAAAGATTCCGATAGGTCCGGGATTAGATGGCAGAATCATTTCAGTTTCTCCTCCAGCACTGCTGTAATATCCTCACCCATTTCTTCACTCAGATAAGGTGTGGCGTTGTTGTCGGTATTGATGATGAAGGCAAATCCCTTCTCCTTGCCAATCTGCTTGGCAGCCTCATTGATCTGGGTCTTGAGAGGAGCATACGCATCGGTCTCAGCCTGATTCAGGAGTTTGGCAGCCTCAGCCTTGAAGGCAATGTTCTTCTCCATCAACTCACGCAGTTCAGCCTGGCGCTTCTCCAGGATAGTCTTGGCATACGAGCGCTGACCGTCAAGGAATTCCTCATACTTGGTATTAAACTCAGTTTCCACGCGCTTGGTTTCCTCATCATACTTTGCGCGGAGTTCATCCATATTATGCTTGGCTATTGCATAACCAGGCATGGTATGAAAAACCTGCTCAAAGCTGAAGTAGCCAAATCGCAATGCTGGCTGTGCAACGATGGCTGCTGGTTGTTCCGCCGGAGTCTGGTTCTGCTGTGCAGAAGCCGAGAGGGCAACAAGAGCGAGCGCCAAAAATAGGAGATTCTTTTTCATAATGCGTGATACCTTATTATATATGATATGAATATACTAGATGATAAATAAGGGCAGGCACTTGTGCCTGCCCTTAGCTTTTTATAGAAATACTTACGTTTGATTACTTGATCTTAGCCTGTACTTCCTTGGTAACATCTACCACGTTGGCGCCAGTATAGATAGCTGTGCCTTCCTCCATGATGTATGTATAGTTACCAGCCTTACCTACAGCCTCGATAGCTGTACGTACCTTAGCGATGATAGGCTGCATGAGCTCACTGCTCTTCTTCTGTAACTCCTGCTGACCATCCTGGTAAGCCTGCTGAATCTTCTGCTGAAGACCCTGCAATTCTGTTTCCTTCTGCTGCTTGGCAGTAGCATTCATTGTGCTTGCACCCTTCTGGAACTCGTCTGCCTTGCGCTGGAACTCATCCTGCATAGACTTGAGGTCGTTCTCCTTCTGCTTCTGGAGAGCTTCCAACTCGCCGTTGGCCTTAGCTACGTCTGGCAAAGACTGCATGATCTGCTGAGTATTTACCTTACCGAACTTCTGTGCCATCATTGTCATTGGTGCGCAAAGCATCAACATTAAAATAAGCTTTTTCATTTCTGTTTATTCTTTTTTAATTATTATTCTTAATTGGTTATGCCGAGGGCGGTATTTTCCTGCCGCATCCTCTCTTATCGGCTGCAAATATACAATTATTTCTTGAAATAACCTAGATTATTTCCTGGAATAACACTTATTATTTGTTAGAATAGCCTAATTTCTGGAGTACCTCGTTGCTGATGTCTATTTTTGGCGAGCCAAAAATGATTCCATTGTTGCTGGCTCTGTCGAGAACAAGCGAGTAGCCGCGAAGGTTGGAAATCTCCTTCACGGCATTGTAAATCTCCTCCTGGATAGGTCCCATCAGCGCCTCGCGCTTCTTGTAAAGCTCTCCCTCGGCACCGAAGTATTTCTTCTTCAGGTCGCTGGCTTCCTTCTCCTTCTGCATAATGGAGTCCTGCTTGGCCTTCTTCTGCTCCTGTGAGAGGAATACTACCTCGTTCTGATAGTTCTTGTACATGGTGCTTGCTTCCAGATTGAGCGCCTCTACCTCGGCCTGCCACTTGCGGCTCACCTGGTTCAACTGTTCGTTGGCACGCTCATAAGCTGGGATATTGCGCAGGATGTACTCCATATCCACCAATGCATATTTCTGTGCATGTGCTGAGATGGCTGCTACAGCCATCATCAGCATCAATACTATTTTCTTCATAAAATCCGTCTTTAGAATTCCTGACCCAAGATGAAGTGGAACTGGCTTCCACCCTTCTTATACTGGCTACCGTTCCATACCTTATCGAAACCGTAAGCCCAGTCAATACCCATCAGACCCACCATTGGCAGGAAGATACGCACACCGACACCGGCACTGCGCTTCATGCTGAATGGGTTGAAGTCCTTGGTATCATACCAGGCGTTACCTGCCTCTACGAAGGTCAAACCATAGATAGTGGTATTGCCCAGGAGGAATGGATAACGGAGCTCCAATGAGAAGCGGTCGTATGCATAAGCATAGTAACCGGTGGTACGGCCGTAAGATACGGAACCGTTCTCGTAACCACGGAGTCCGATGGTCTCCTCACCATAATAGGAAGAATAACCGCTCATACCGTCACCACCCACATAGTAGGTCTCGAATGGACTCTTCTTGTACTTGTTGTAAGCACCGAGCAAACCGAGTTCTACACGGGTCATCAATACGAAGCACTTCTGACCCTCTGTAAGTGCGGTATAGGTCTTTGCCTTGAACTTCCACTTGTGATACTCAATCCAGCGGTATTTCTCCTGCTGCTCTGCAGAGTAGGTTGGCGACTTAGAGTTGTTGGCGAGGTTCTTGTAATCCTTGTTGTCGAACGCACTCCATGGTGGAGTAAGGTTCACACTTGCCTCAAACTCTGAACCACGACGTGGGAAGAGCTGGTTGTCGGTTGATGTACGGTTCAATGCGATGGTCAAGTTCAAATTGTTCGCATTACCGTTGGTCATCAGCATATAGCTCCAGTTCTTCATCATATAGCGCTGGTAAGCCACCTGAACAGACAAGGTGAAGTAATCATCCGGCCAACGGAGGCGCTTACCCCAACCGAGGCTCACACCCACCATCTGGATGTACTTGTCTGGATCGTAATAATTCTCGTAGTTATTATAGTAACTAGAACCGTAACCATATAAGTAACTCTGATAGTTGTACATGGCAGCATTATTGTAGTAGTTGCTTGACACGTCGGTACTCTTACTGTAGTATGCACCTACGCTGAACTGGATAGGGCGCTTGCCGCCAAACCAGTTGGTAGAGTAGCTTACGTTGTAGCTCTGGTAGTAGGTACCGTTGGTCTGTGCACCGATGCTCAGCACCTCACCATCACCGATAGGCATGATACCACGATGCTCCTTGTTTTTGTTGAAGAGGTTTGCCATAGAGAAGTTATTGAGCTTCAAGCCCACACGTCCGATGACACCCGTCTGACCCCAACCGAGCGAGAACTCAATCTGGTCGTTACTCTTCTGCTCCAGGTTCCAGTTTACATCCACAGTACCATCCTCGTAGTTAGGCTTTACATCTGGTGAAACCTTCTCAGCATCGAAGTGACCCATGGAAGCCAACTCACGAGCCGAACGCATCAGGGCATCCTTAGAGAAGAGGTCGCCTGGCTTGGTACGGAGCTCACGGCGTACTACGTTCTCATAGAGACGGGTATTACCGTTGATACGTACGTGGCTCAGGTAAGCCTGAGGTCCCTCTGTCACGCGCATCTCAAGGTCGATGGAATCGCCGTCGATGTTCACTTCGGCAGGATTGATGTTAGAGAACACGTAACCATTGTTGTAATAGAGGTTGCCCACAGCATCTTCATCTTCCTGCAATCGCTTGCCCAGGAGTTTCTGGTTATATACATCGCCCTTCTTCATGCCGAGCACGGCATTCAGATAGTCGGTAGCATATACGGTGTTGCCCACCCAGTTGATATTGCGGATAAAGTAGCGCTTACCCTCATCTACCTTGACATATACGTTGACGTGCTTCTCGTCGAAGTTGCTTATGCTGTCTTTCAGGATTTGCGCATCACGATAACCATACTCGTAGTATTTGTCGATGAGTTTCTGCTTGTCTTCCTTCCATCTCTCAGGAGTAAACTTCTTCGATTTGAAGAAAGTAGCAAACTTGCCAGCCTCGTGGGTCTTGGCAAAGGCTCCCTTCGAGAAGAGTCCACCCTTGATCTTTCTGTCCGAAAGTTTCTCGTTACCATCGATGGTAATCTGGTGAACCTTGATTTTCTGTTTCTTATCTACGATTACGTCCAGGATTACCTGACCCTTGTTAGCCACATCGTCGCGCTGGTTAATCTGGATTTCAGCATTCTTGAAGCCCTTGTCATCGAAGTATTTCTTGGCAAGGATCTTGGCACGGTCGAGCATGTTAGGTGTTACCTGCGTACCCTTGACCATACCGAGCTTCTGCTCCATATCCTCACGCTCGCTTTTCTTCAATCCCACGTAGTGGATGTCAGAGATACGAGGTCTTACCGCGAGATAGATGTGAAGATAAAGTTTTTCACCCACGATAGAGTCGGCAGCGATAGCAACTTTAGAGAAAAGTCCATGTTTCCAATAGCGCTTGACGGCATTGGTAATAGCGTCGCCTGGCACTTCAATCTCTTCTCCCACTGTCAGGCCCGAGATACCAGTGAGCACATAGTCTTCGTATCCTTCCACACCCGACACATTGATACCTCCAAGGGTCAAGGTGCGAGGGGTTCCGGCATACGAGATATCTGGATGTACTATCTTGTCCTGTGCCATAACCTGCACACTCGCCATGATGCCGAATAGCAGGATGAAAATCTTTCTTAGCTTGTTCATTTATACCTTATTATATATATAGTATCTATTTTTCGTCCTTTTTCCCCCTTTTACTTCTCTTCCTCTGCTTCTACCTGAGCCTCGGTCTTGCCAAAACGGCGCTGGCGCGACTGGTAGCTCTCGATAGCCTTGTGCAGGCACTCCTCGTTGAAGTCTGGCCAATAGGTATCACAGAAATACAACTCAGAATAGGCAATCTGCCACAACAGGTAGTTGCTGATACGCAACTCGCCACCTGTACGGATCAGGAGCTCTGGGTCTGGCATGAAGCTGGTCTCCAGGTGCTTCTCGAAGTTCTCCTCGGTAAGCATCTTCTCAACCTCCTCATAGCTGGCGCCCTTCTCCATAGCCTCCTTCACGGTCTTCTTCATCGCATTCATGATTTCCCAGCGCGAAGAGTAGCTCAGGGCTACTACCATGGTCATGGCATCGTTCTTGGCGGTATGGTCCATGGTCTCCTGCAACTTGTCCTGCACAGCCTGTGGCAGACGCTTCAAGTCGCCGATCACGCGGAACCGCACATTGTTCTTCATGAAAATCTCATCCTCCAGAGAAGTCAGCACCAGTCCCATCAGGGCAGAAATCTCGTCGGCAGGACGATTCCAGTTTTCAGTAGAGAAAGTATAGAGAGTAAGGTACTTCACACCGAGGCGAGTACATTCTGATGTAATGCAACGCACTGCGTCAACTCCAGCCTGGTGGCCGTAGCTGCGATCCTTACCTCTTTCTGTTGCCCAGCGTCCATTGCCATCCATGATGATAGCGATGTGCTCAGGTATTCTGTTCATATCCAAGTTGTTCATATCTTATTTTTTAATTAAGAGTTCTTATTCTTCTTTATTACACGTTTTACACTTTGCGCTGAAGCTGTAGGTGAACGAGACTTGCAGCATGGAATAGCAGTCCTGGTTTTTCCAGAGTCCGCTGCTCTTGATGCCATAAGGGTCTTTCACCCCATCCAGTTCATCGTTCAGCGAGAAATGGATGCCCCAATCCACGCCTATGTTCATCCGTTCATTTATCTTGTATTTCGCCCCGATGCCCAGAGGCACGTTGGCAGTAAACACATTCTTCTGCTCTCCTTTCACAAAGGTGGCACCCAGACCTCCGAAGATGAATGGCACCAGCCTCCTGGCTCCTCTGTAGTCTCTGCCTGTGCCGTAAGGCCAGAAGTTGTACTCGAAGACGAGGCTCATATCCACCAGGGTATTACTGAAGGAGTAGGCTTTCCCATCCAGGTCGGGATAATCGGTCTTCACCTTGTCGTTAGAGCCTTTCAGCTTGCCCAGCCCCAGGTTGAACCGCAGATCCTTGTAGGGATCGAAGTTGTATCTTCCCACAATGGCAGCCATCGGCTGCTGGTGGGCAAGGATATTGCCGTTCAGGTCGCCTTCGTAGGCAACCAGTCCCACGCCGGCACCTATCTCCATACGATACAGGTTATCGTCCTGTGCCCTCATCACCTGCACCGGCAAGAGGAACAAGACCGACAGCAACAAGCATTTACACAAGCTTCTCCTCATGTCTATACCTTACGCGATATGAATATGATTGATTCCCGAGGGTCTTATTCGAAGATGGTCGGGTCCTTGATCCAGGCATCCTTGTTGAAGCGGCCCTTCCATACACTGCCGTTTCTTACAACCCAGTAGAACTTGTCCTTGTCGCGGCAGAAGCCGAAGCGCTGGGTGGTAGCAGAGAATCCTGCTGGCATGGTTACGAGAGTATCTACACCCCATGTCAGTCCGCCGTTCTTGCTCTTATACCATTTGCCGTTGCTGCCGAGAGCTACGAAGCCTGAATCTGCACCGCAAACGAGCACCTGATCCATCATTGGCATCTTGCCACTCTGGTGAGCATCATATTCTATATAGTTCCATACACTCTCTGAAGCATTGGCAGAGTAATCAGCCACATGATTCCAGAGTGTAGCGATGGTATCGCCATAGCTTGCATCACGGGTACCGAGCAGGAGAACATTCTCAACATTCTTCACGGAAGCGATGGTAGAAACATTCATGCTCAGGTTCTGGGTTGGAAGGAGTGAGAAGTCATCATCCATCTTCTGGGCTGCCCAGGTTGCGCCATTGTCCTTAGACACGGCGATGCCTGTAGCGGTGAAGGCATAGAGATACTTACTGCTGGCACCTACCAACTGCTTGAGCTGGCTGTCCTCGCCTACCTGATTCCAGGTTACAGCATCCGTAGAAGCATACACCTTGCCATTCGAAAGGATGTAGAGCTGATTGCCCATCTGTACGGCATTCTGATAATCGGCAGCAGCGAAAGTCTGGTTGGCAGTTACCTCTGCCCAGTTGTTTCCGTCGCTTGCAGCACTCTTGTATATCTTCATTCCCCCGAGGGTCTTGCCAAATACATAGATGTTACTTCCCAGGGCGAGCACCTTCAGGTCGCTGAGCGCAGCGAGCTGCTCATTGAGCTGAGCCTTGGCTTGCCAGTTGAACTCATCGCCTTCCTGCTGATGCACGTTCACCTTTACGGTATAAGTAACGTAGGCATTGAGCGAGTTGTTATATACACGAACCTGTCGTGGCTGAGAGAAGTCGATGGAATCGGTGCTGGAATAATACTTTGCCGAGTCGTTCTTCTCAGGGTGATCCTTATGCATAATGAAGATAGGGCTGCTGTTCTTACTGCTGATGGTAGCCAATACGGCAGCGGTCCTTGTCTTGGTAGGCAAGGAATCTACGTTATAGATCTGGCGGGTAACCTGATCAATATAAAATTTATAGTTAGCTCCATTCACTTTATCAGCGATCAGAGTATCCTTGCCTGCAGTAGTCTTCGTGTATCTACCGAGCTTTCCCAAGGAGAAACTCGTGATGGCAGTATCATTTGTATATTCTACTACAGTCTCATCGCTGTTCAAGCATGAAGAGAGCGACAAAGTAGCTGCAACAAGTGCTATAAAAGCTAAAAATTTACTTTTCATTCTATCCAATTTTTCTTTTTAGCTGCAAATTTACGGAGAATTCTTTAAAAAATCGCCCTTTTCTCCTTATTATTATGCAATTTATTGATTTTAGGGGCATTTTTTATATTTTTTAGTGATTTAAGGGAGTAAAAACGAAGAAATCCCGCCTCTCTTGCGAGAGACGGGATTCCATATTTAGTATAAATTCGAAATGTCGAATTAGAGCTGTGGACCAGCAGCAACGAGAGCCTTACCAGCCTCGTTTGTCTCATACTTCTTGAAGTTCTTGATGAAACGAGCAGCCAAATCCTTAGCCTTCTCCTCCCACTGAGAAGCCTCAGCGTATGTATCACGTGGATCGAGGATCTTAGGATCTACGCCTTCCAACTGTGTAGGAACTACGAAGTTGAAGAATGGGATAGTCTTTGTAGGAGCTGCATCGATTGAGTGGTCGAGGATAGCGTCGATGATACCACGTGTATCGCGGATAGAGATACGCTTGCCAGAACCGTTCCAACCTGTGTTAACCAAGTATGCCTTAGCACCAGACTTCTGCATCTTCTTTACCAACTCCTCAGCGTACTTAGTTGGGTGCAACTCCAAGAATGCCTGACCGAAGCAAGCAGAGAATGTTGGAGTAGGCTCGGTAATACCGCGCTCTGTACCAGCCAACTTAGCTGTGAAGCCAGAGAGGAAGTAATACTTAGTCTGCTCAGCGTTCAAGATAGATACTGGTGGCAATACACCGAATGCATCTGCTGAGAGGAAGATAACCTGCTTAGCAGCTGGACCCTGAGAGAATGGACGCTGGATGTTCTTGATGTGGTAGATAGGATAAGATACACGAGTATTCTCGGTAACAGTCTTATCTGCGAAGTCAATCTTACCATCCTTAGCTACAGTTACGTTCTCGAGGAGAGCGTCACGTGTGATAGCACCGTAGATATCTGGCTCAGACTCCTTGTCGAGGTTGATAACCTTAGCGTAGCAACCACCTTCGAAGTTGAACACACCCTCGTCGTCCCATCCGTGCTCATCGTCACCGATCAACTTACGCTTAGGGTCTGTTGACAATGTAGTCTTACCTGTACCAGAAAGACCGAAGAAGATAGCAGTGTTCTCACCGTTCATATCTGTGTTGGCAGAGCAGTGCATAGAAGCCATACCCTTCAATGGCAAGAAGTAGTTCATCATAGAGAACATACCCTTCTTCATCTCACCACCATACCATGTGTTGATGATAACCTGCTCCTTAGAAGTTACGTTGAATACAACGGCTGTCTCTGAGTGGAGACCCAACTCCTTCCAGTTCTCAACCTTTGCCTTAGAAGCATTGTAAACGATGAAGTCTGGCTCCTGATCGAACTCAGCCTCGTTCTGAGGACGGATGAACATATTTGTTACGAAGTGTGCCTGCCATGCTACCTCAACGATGAAACGTACCTTCATACGTGTATCCTTGTGTGTACCGCAGAAACCATCTACTACGAACAACTTCTTGTTAGAAAGCTCCTTCTTAGCGATCTCCTTAACGGCATTCCAAGCCTCTGGAGTTGCCTTGTGGTTATCGTTGTGATATTCCTCAGAATCCCACCATACAGTGTCGTGAGATGTAGCATCGTCAACGATGAACTTGTCTTTAGGAGAACGACCAGTGTAAATACCAGTCATTACGTTAACTGCACCGAGCTCAGTCTCCTGACCAACCTCAAAACCCTCGAGACCTTCCTTAGTCTCCTCATTGAACAATACCTCATAAGAAGGATTGTAGAGAACCTCAGTTGTACCTGTGATTCCGTACTTTGCTAAAACTGACTTATCAAACTTTGCCATTTTATTTTAAATGTATTTAAGTTGTGAATAATTTCTCTTTACTTTGGTTGACAGAAGAAATCATCATTCTCCAAAACCGCCGCAAAGTTACAAAAAATATGTTTTATAGCAAAGATTCTTAGATAATATTCTTGCTTTTTAAAACCTTTTTAGGTTAAAGAATTAAAAAATCGACCCATTCATCTATAATTTGCCATATTGACTTTGCAAATATTCGCCGCAAATCTGCTTCATCCAAATTCATTTTCCACCTATTTATATATATAGGGGTTCAGAAGGCACATAAAAGCCCATGGATGGCACCAGAAGAAGCCGGATGGAAAAAATAACGGAAAACATTTTGCGGTTTCCGGATTTTGCCTTATCTTTGCAACACCTTTGCTGCATCTTGACAGATGATTTCAGCAGGAATAAACATCGATTGAAATAACAAGAATATAAATACTACGACTTATGAAAATTAATAATCTGAGCGAGCATAACTGCATCATCAACCGCTATCTGGCTGAGATGCGCGACTGCGAGTATCAAAAGAACCGACTCCTCTTCCGCAACAACATCAAGAGAATCGGCGAGTATGAGGCCTTTGAGATTTCAAAGACCCTCAATTACGAGAACAGAGACGTGACTACCCCGCTCGGTGTAGCCCAGGTTAATTTCCCTACCGACAAGATAGTCATCGGTACGATCTTCCGTGCCGGTCTGCCTTTCCATGAGGGCTTCCTCAATATCTTCGACCACTCCGGCAATGCTTTCGTGAGTGCCTATCGCGAATATACCAACAAGGAGCATACCGAGGTGGGGGTTCATATCGAGTATCTGGCTACTCCAGACCTTACCGGCAAGACGCTCATCATCGCTGACCCGATGCTTGCCACCGGTATCAGCATGGAGATGGGTATGAAGGCGCTCCTTACCAAGGGAACCCCTAAGCATATCCACGTGGCTTGCGTGCTTGCCGCTCCTGAAGGAATCGAGCACGTCAAGAAGACTTTCCCGGAGGATAAGACTACCATCTGGTGTGCATCTATCGATGAGGGACTGAACGAGCACAAATACATCATTCCTGGCTTCGGCGATGCCGGAGACCTCTGCTACGGAAGCAAGCTCTAAAGCGAAAAACGGCTGTATAGAGAGCCACTTTCGCTTTTACTCTTCACTCTTCACATTTTGGCATTAATCCATTAATTATCAATACATTAAAAAGGTGAAGAGTCAAGCTTCACTCTTCACCACTCTTCACCTCTCTTCACCTTATCGCAGTAAGCCCAGCCATCATTGAAGCCTGGAGCTGGTCATCATTGAAGACAGAAGCAGGTCATCATTGAAGACCAAACGTTGTTCCTGAAATGATTTCGCCCTCAAAAAAAGTCAGGGTGAAGAGTGGTGAAGAGTGGTGAAGAGTCAGCCCCTACTCTTCACCCACAATACTCATTGAATATCAGTAGTTTACACCCAAAACGTGAAGAGTGAAGAGTGAAAGCGAAAGTAGCGTTTTATTCGCAGGAATACGATGCGATAGCGCTTGCCTTCAAAATTCCTTCACGACATAACGAATCTTGCCTCACCACGGCAAAATATTGCCCTGGCAGAGGGCAATATTGTGTCATAGTGAGGCAAAAAACACAAGTACCTAATAATGGAATGAGCTGCCGCCCAGAAACTCTCGCAAGAGGGAGGTTGGTGGCAGATTATTATAAGTGCGCTCTTTTAGAACAAAAATCGTATCGTCAAGCGCACAGACGATAAAATAGGAAAAGTTTTTGTTACATAAGACAAAGTTCGTTTTAAATTAACTTTGTATATTTGCACCCATAATTTAATTATTAACAAAAATGCCAAACATATGAAAAAGATTATGAGAAGTACAATAATATCAGCAATATTAAGCTGCATTTTAACATTAATGGCAAGTTGTTCTAACAACGATGGAAATACTGCGTCATATAGAAAGTATGAGATTCCTACCGATGTGATGATAGAGACTCCAGACAATCAGATCCTTACCATAAATACGAAAGATGACTTTGAAAAGTATTTCAAGAATTGTGTAAGTAGCGCAAAACCTGACACAAAAATAGAACTACCAGAAGTGAACTTTCTAAAATACACGCTAATCTACATACAAGGAGAATCAACACATGGGATAGCCAAACTAGAGAGTTCCTTGGCGTCAACAGAAAGTTGCAAAATTCTATCCATCCATATAGAACAGAACTTTACAAATGTGATGCAAAGATGGAATGTCGCATATCTTATCGACAGAGAGGATAAGCCAAACATCAAATTACAATACCAAATAATAGAGCCATAGTTTTTAAAGAAAAAGTCCAAAGAAAGAAATCTGATTTGAAAACTATCTTTGGACTTTTTTGATAAGCTACCCTTTAATAATGGAATGAGCTGCCACCCAGGAACTCTCGCAAGAGGGAGGTTGGAGGCAGATTATTATAAGGTATTCCCTTGAAATACTTCAGGAACTTCAGCAGGCGGTAAGCCTCAGCAAACTCCTCACAATTCTCCGGCACCTGCTGGAGCAACGGCTCTGCCTGCATCTTGAGAACCGACAACTCATAGAGCATCGCCGTATTCAGCATGGCATCGGCATTCTCCTGGAATGGGAAAATCCACTTGTTCTCTCCGGATCTTACCGATGGCCAGCGGTGGATGGTTTCCTGGGCAGATACACCTCTATATTTATAGTCGCGAATGATGCGGCGCAGCAGACGGTTGTCCGTTGTAGGGATGTAATTGTGATTATCCAGCAGAATGGTGGTCAGCGCCGAAGCATACACACGGAAGATCTGCTCTTCAGGAACATGCGCCGTAAGCTCCGGATTCAGGGCGTGGATTCCCTCTACCACCAGAACATTGTTAGGCTCCAGCTTCAACTTCTTTCCACTCTTCACACTCTTGCCCGAAGGGAAATCGTATTTCGGCAGTTCCACCTCCTCGCCACGGAAGAGCGCATTAAACTGCTCGTTGAGCAAATCGAGGTTCAGGGCATAGATGCTCTCAAAATCAAATTCACCATTCTCATCCTTCGGCGTCTTATCCCTATCCACGAAGTAATCATCGAGCGAAATCTGCAGAGGCTTCAGTCCGTTTACGGCAAGCTGGATGCTCAGACGCTTGCAGGAAGTAGTCTTGCCCGAAGAAGACGGACCCGCCAGCAGCACCAGCTTCACCCCTTTCCGGCTGGCAATCTCCTCGGCAATCTTCGCCAGCTTCTTCTCCTGCAGTGCCTCGCTGATATTGATGATATCCGTAGTATGCCCCACGTCGATAGCCTGGTTGAAGTCGCCCACGGTTCTGATACCCAGGATTTCCTGCCAGCGATGATGTTCCTTGAAGATATCAAACATCTTGTCCTGCCGGGTCATTTCGCCCAGCACATCCGGGTTGCTGACCGAAGGAATGCGCAGCAACATGCCATCATAGTACTTCTCCAACCCGAAGAGATAGAGCTGGGAGGTATTGGTGAGTAGGGTGCCATAATAATAATCCACATATTCACCTATTTTATAATAAGTGGTATAGATGGAACCCGAAGTCCTGAGAAGCTTCACCTTCTCCACATCGCCCTTTTCCTGGAAGAGGGCGATAGCCTCCTCGGTAGGCACCGTGAAGCGGCGTATCGGCATCTTGGAGTCGATGATCTCCTGCATGCGGCGGCGGAGGATGTTCACATCCTCATCTACTACCGGGCGCCCCAGACGGATATCCACATAGAATCCGTTGGATACCGGAATATCGATGACCACATCCGTATTCGGATAAATATCCTGCACCGCCTTGCACAATACAAAGAAAAGCGTCCGGGTATAGGCACGCGAACCCGACGCAGAAGTCATATCCAGGAATTCCACATCCTTGGAGTTATACACACGGTAATGCATGCCTTCCACCTTGTTATTTACCCTCGCAGACACCGGTCCATGGGTCATTTTGAGGTCAAATGAAGAAAAAACATCAAAAAGTGTGCTTCCGATTTCTACTTTCTGAGTTTTTTTATTATTTTTGCAACGGATTTGTATCTTCTGTTTCATTTCTATTAAGACTATGTTACAAAGTTTATAATCTACAGCCTAACGAAGACCTCCCTGGAGGACGTTCACCGGGCCTGAGCAAGCCCTCAAGCGGAGCATTGCTTACAGAGCGTAAAGTTACGAAAAAAAACGTAAACTTGATGATTTTGACAACATTAATTAAGTTATAATATGTCGATTTGGATATTTTTTAGGCTTATCGGAGCACTCGCCTTACTTATGTTTGGTATGAAGACCATGAGCGACAGTTTGCAGAAGATGGCTGGACCACAGCTCCGCCATGTGTTAGGAACTATGACCACCAATCGTGTGACGGGCATCCTTTCGGGTACGCTCATCACGGCTGCCGTACAGTCTTCTACTGCTACGACAGTGATGACGGTATCATTCGTAAATGCCGGTCTCCTCACCCTTGCCCAGGCTATTTCGGTTATCATGGGTGCCAATATCGGTACCACGCTCACCGCCTGGATCATGAGTGCAGGATTCTCGTTCAACATCACCGACTTTGTATGGCTGGCGTTCTTCATCGCCATCATCCTCATCTATAGCAAGAAGCGCAAGATCATAGGCGACTTCATCTTCGGTATCTCCTTTATGTTCCTCGGTCTGGGTACACTTCGCCAAACCGGTATCGACATGGATCTGGCTCATAACCAGCCGGTTCTGGAGTTCTTCTCCAGCTTCGACCCCCACAGCTTCCAGACCACCATCACCTTTCTGATCATTGGTAGTATCCTGACCATGTGTGTGCAGAGTTCGGCTGCCGTCATGGCGATTACGATGATTCTCTGTTCTACCGGCGTACTGCCTATCTATCAGGGTATTGCGCTCGTAATGGGTGAGAACATCGGTACCACCGTAACTTCCAACGTAGCAGCACTCACCGCCAACACGCAGGCGCGAAGAGCGGCGATGGCGCACATGGTATTCAACATCTTCGGTGTGCTGTGGATACTTTGCGTATTCCGTCCGTTCATCCATCTGGTTTGCGGCTGGGTAGGTTATGACGACATGATGGAGAAGACCGATCCTCACTTCGTTGCCAACGCTGCGAAGCTGTCGTTCGTGCTCGCCGCCTTCCATACCACGTTCAACCTCTCCAACACCTTTATCCTGGTATGGTTTATCCCACAGATAGAGAAGCTGGTATGCAAGATTATCCGTCCTAAGAAGAATGCCGACGAAGATGATTTCCGGCTGCGTTTCATCCAGAGCGGTATCATGAAGACTCCGGAAATCTCAGTATTGGAGGCTCAGAAGGAGATCCACTGTTTCGCCGAGCGCATCCAGCGTATGTTCGGTATGGTGAAGGAACTCCTGGGCGAGACCAACGACGACAAGTTTATCAAGCTTTATACCCGCATCGAGAAATACGAGGGAATCTCCGACAATATGGAGATTGAGATTGCGAAGTATCTCGACCAGGTGAGCGATTCTCATCTTTCTGATGAGACCAAGGCGAAGATCCGCGCCATGCTGCGTGAGATTTCAGAGATTGAGAGTATCGGCGACAGCTGTTTCAACATAGCCCGCACCCTCAACCGCCGCATCCGTGGCAAGGAAGACTTCATTCCTTCTCAGTATGAGCACATGCACCAGATGATGGAGCTTACAGATAATGCCCTCACCCAGATGAACATCACCCTGGTGGGTCATAAGGTAGATAATGATGCCAACCTCTCTTTCAACATCGAGAACGAGATCAACAACTATCGCAACCAGTTGAAGAGTCAGAACATCAACGATGTAAACAACCATCTCTACACCTACGCCATCGGTACCATGTACATGGATATCATCCAGGAATGCGAGAAGCTCGGCGACTACGTGGTAAACGTAGTAGAGGCTCGTATGGGCGTAAGACAGCATGAGGCTTAACCCTCAATGAAATTAGCTGCATGAGGCTACCCCCCAATGAATTTAATGAAAAAAGCTTGGAATCGCATTCGTGATTCCAAGCTTTTTGTTTTTTGTCTTTATGTTTCAGGAAGGTTCAGAATCACCCCCCCAGATTCCACTTAATTCCTCCATTCTGACCTGCTACATAGTTGCAGAGCGGGATGCCTGGATGGCTGAGGTTGGAAAGATAAAGCGGCTGATCCTCAACAAACTGCGGGCAGGTGAAGGTATCCCCCTTTGCCAGCTTGCTGTTGATGCTCTCCACCACCTCGAAGGTATCATTGCCTTTGTACATGATGGTAAGCACTCTGCCCGGGCACCAGGTCAATCTCACCTGTTCCCCCTTCTGCAGGGCATCCGCAATGAGCTTACTCTTCACGAAGAAGCGGCTGGAAGACAAGCCCTCCTGTCCACCTACAAAGAAAGCCCAGTCAGGATAGCCCACCATGCGGGAAAGCAAATTGAGATTATACTTGCTCGGATTGCAGTTGGAAGCCACATAGCCCCACATACGCTTCAGGGTACTCACCGAGATGGTCTCCCGGGTATAGCCCTCTATCTGACAAGAAAGAAACTCAAAGTCTTTAGGGGTCTTGATAGGTCTTCCCACCAGGGTTTCCACTTCCTGCTTCAAGCGCTCGAAATCTTCTGGATTATAATTATCTGTCATTTTCTATTCCTTTCTTTTTTGCAGCAAAGATACACATTTTTTCCCACTCTCAATCATTCTTTTTTCATTTTCTTCATCAGTCTTTGAAAATGAACCAATTTGAACCAATGCTATCTCAAAAGTTTTTCGTAATTTTGCAGCACAAATAGAAAAACTAGGATATGACAATCCATCTATCAAACATAACCAAATAGGAAACAACTCCTATTCCGGGACAGAATCTTCGCTAAGAACGGTACATAGATAGGCTCTCCTCCCAATATTTTAAGGTAGGAGAGCCTTTTTCCTTAAAAAAGTTGGGCGATTAAGAAAAAAATCGTATCTTTGCCCCATATCTATCAACACGGAAAGTAGAAATCTTAAAATTACAGATTATGAATAGAATTTATCCTACTCTCAGTTTCATATTGCTGCTCGGTTTGCATGCAACACCAAGCTTTTCGCAGAACGATGACTTTGTGAAACAGTTCCAGCAGTCAAGACAGGCGATGCTGGATGATTACAACAAGTTCCGCAACACCATACTTACCGACTACGATAAGTATATGCAAGGCGTATGGAAAGAATACAAGAAGTTTAAGGGAGATGTGCGCTCGCAGGTGCCTAAGCCTAAGACGCCACCAACATATACAGCTCCGAAACAACCGGAGAAACCGGTTACCGTGAAGCCTAAGATGCCGGTAAGCCCAATCCTGATTCCGGAAACTCCTGCAGAACCGGAGACTCCGAAGAAGCCAGACCCAAAGGCTCCTACCGTCCGTCCAAAAATAGAACCGGTGAAGAAGCCGAAGCTGCCAGAGGTAAAGCCTGATATTCCAGACATCGAATACACCGGTTCGGGTATCGAACTGCCGCTGATGCCTGCCGTAGCAGCCGTGCCAGTCATGCCTGCCCTGCCAAACGTGCCTCACGTCAACATTCCGGCAAGCAAGCAGACCATCGACGTCAACTTCTATGGTGCAAACCTGCAGATGCAAAAGGCAACCCGACTCGCTTCCATGAGCATCAGCTCTACAGACGATGTGGTGAACTACTGGAAGAATCTCAAGCAATCAGACCTCAAGGAAGTAACCCAGGCTTTCGCCACCGAATCACGCAAGATGGGACTCAGCGACTGGGGTTCTGCCATGCTCGTAGAGAAATACATCGATACCGCCATGCCAAACGCCAGCCAGAACGAGAAGATCATCGCCTCGCAGTATGTACTTGCCAACTGTGGCTATAACGTACGCCTCGCCATGTGCGGCAACCACGTAGTGATGCTCATCCCTTACGTGGAGCACGTATTCGAGAAATCTTATCTCAACATCGACGGCAAGCGCTACTACATCTATCCAAACGTAGAGGATGAAGGTTCCTTCCGCTCCTGCGAACTGCCTAAGGGCGCAGAGCTGGGCAAGGACATGGGACTGAGATTCACCGGCAAGACCGTAATTGGCGACGAAGCCAAGCCGTTCAGATACGAAGCTGCGGGCATCACCCTGCAGGGCGAAGTACCTACCGGCATCATGCCACTGCTCGATGAATATCCTATCATAGATATTCCTACCGTAGCCGCATCTGTAGTAGATAAGAGTCTGCGCGACGATGTGGTGAAGCAGATCAGAGCACAGGTACAGGATCTCGGCGAACAGGAAGCTGCCAACCGCATCCTGCGATTCATACAGATGGGATTCCCATACGCTACCGATGATGAGCAATTCCATCGCGAGAAGTACTTCTACTTCGAGGAAAGTCTCTACTATCCTAAGAACGACTGCGAAGACCGCGCCATCTTCTATGCCTATCTGGTACACGAGATTCTCGGACTCGATGTACATCTCATCCAGTTCACAGGACACGAATGTACAGCCGTAGCCTTCCACGAGCCGGTAGAGAATGGTACCTCATACGAGTACAAGGGCAAGAAGTTCTACATCTGCGACCCTACCTACATCGGAGCCAAGATCGGTAAGTGCATGCCTAGCTATGCCAAGGAATCACCACAGATAGAAGTATGGTATTGATACATATATAATAATGCAAATAGCCGCATCCCATATGAGATGCGGCTATTTGCATTATTATTCATATTCAATGATATTCTCAAACTGATTCCATACAGAATTGTGATAGGCATCGAAGCTGCCTTTGGGAACATACAGGATGACACGCTTGAAATCGGAATCGCTGAAGACATCCTGAATCCTGGTCTTCCAGATGGCGTTGCCGATGACTGGCGGCAAGGCGCTTCGGAAACAGATGCTGTGCAGATTCGGACTGTTCTCCACCATCTGCTTCATCACATGGAACTTGGTATCCGGGAACACCAGTTTCCTCAAATCAGGCTGATTGGCAAACGCCTTCTTTTCTATTTCATCTATCTTATAGGTCATCCCCTGGAAGTTCACCGTTTTGGGAACCTCGATGCAGGAATCCTTGGAATTGGCAGCGCTGACCGATACGACTCCACCACCCCACGACTTGTAAGCCAGGTTTCCTACCTTAAACTCTGCCACCACATCATATCCACGAGGAGGTTCGTTCACCTTATTATATATAAGCACACCCGAAGTACCTGCCACGAACATACCAGAAGCTATCCAGAAGGCAAGCAGGTTGCGATGGAGAGAATGAATATGCTGGCGCATGGCTGTCATGTTGGGATATCGCTCCTCCAACGGACGGAGGCAACGCTTCAATCCCAGGCGATAAGAGAAATTCAGCCTCATCTTGTCCAGGATAACGCCCACGCTGTAGATATCATTGCGCACATCAGTAGGTCCGCCCTTCTGCTGTTCTGGAGAAACATATCCATCTGTTCCCGCAGGTTCTTTCAGTATCGCATAGCTATCTGCATCAGCCAATCCGAAATCTATCAGCTTCAGCACGCTTCCATTGCGGGTAACCATCATGTTGGAAGGTTTCAGGTCGCGATGCACCACCTGCATATCGTGTACAAACTCAAGCACCACGAGCAGCTGGTTGGCAATATGCACCCTTTCCATCTTGGAATGAGGTTGCTGGAGCCACTTTTCCAAAGTTACTCCATCTATCCATTCCATCACGAGGCATTTGCCATATTCATCCACTTCTTCGATACCCATTACCTCGGCAACACCGGGATGCTGGACATGCTTCATGATATCGAATTCCTTCTGAAGCAAGCTCTGATACACCTCGCTATTACGCACAGCGGGAGCGAGCGCCTTCAAGATCCACCACCTGCCATCACGCTTGGCACGGATAAGGATATTAAAGCCACTAGCCGATACTTCTGTCATTTCGCAAAACTGCGCAGTAGTCGTTTCTGAGGGTGGGAAATAAAAACCCGATACTTGCTCCATGCATGCAAAGATACAACATTTTATAGAAACCGACACTATTTTTTCAATAATTCTCTCGTTTTTGACCAGAATCATAGTGATAAATCGCCAAAAAGTCGTATCTTTGCAGCCGAAATTGCAATTTTATATATAATTAATGAAGATTCTAGTAACGGGTGCGTCGGGTTTTATCGGCAGCTACATCGTAGAAGAAGCCTTGCGACAAGGCATGGAAACCTGGGCGGCAGTCCGCCCTACCAGTTCCAGAAAGTATCTGCAAGACGAGCGCATCCATTTCATCAATCTCAATCTTTCTTCAGAGGAAGAGTTGGAGAAGGAGCTCGCCCCACACGAGTTCGACTATATTGTGCATGCAGCTGGCGCTACCAAGTGTTTGCATGCAGAGGATTTCTATAAGGTAAACACCGAGGGCACCAAGCACCTAGTAAATGCCATCCTGCATCTGGGAATGCCTATCAAGCGATTTGTCTTCGTCAGCTCGCTCAGCATCTTCGGAGCCATCCGCGAGGAGCAGCCTTATCAGGAGATCTGTGAGAACGATGTGCCTAAGCCTAACACGGCATACGGCAAGAGCAAGCTTGCCGCAGAGCGCTATCTCGACAGCATCGGCAACAACTTCCCTTATATCATCCTGCGCCCTACCGGCGTATATGGTCCAAGAGAAAAAGACTATTTCCTCATGGCGCAGAGCATCAGACAGCACGTGGATTTTGCTGTAGGATTCAAGCGCCAGGACATCACCTTCGTGTATGTTCAGGATGTGGTGCAGGCTGTTTTCCTTGCCCTAGACCATGGTATGAACGGCAGGAAATACTTCCTCAGCGATGGCGAAGTTTACCAGTCGGAAGCTTTCAGTGACCTGATTCAGAAGGAACTGGGCAATCCATGGATGTTGCGCATCAAGGTGCCTATCTGGGTGCTCCGCATCGTAACCTTCTTTGGCGAGTATCTCGGCAGAATGACCGGTAAGATGTCGGCACTGAACAATGACAAGTATAACATCCTGAAACAGCGCAACTGGCGTTGTGACATCGAACCAGCCATGGACGAGCTGGGATATCATCCCCACTACCCTCTGTCAAGAGGCGTAAAACTTGCCATCAAGTGGTACAAGGATAACGGATGGCTGTAACAACATTAAACATTGATAATGATAAAAGATTATTTTAAGATAGAAAAGAACCCAAAGAAGGGACTCCTGCCACTGGAATGGGTGATGCTGGGCTATATGGCGATAACAGTCATCACCATGCTCTTTACCTTTACCAAGGTAGTGAATCCGGAGTCGATGCTTTGGGGCAGATTGAGAATTCTGGTCATGACCCTCGCCCTCTGGGGCGTATATCGCATGATTCCATGCAGGATAACGAAGATGGTGCGCATCATGGCGCAGATTGCCCTGCTTGCCTGGTGGTATCCAGATACTTACGAGATCAACCGCATGTTTCCCAACCTCGATCATCTCTTTGCGGGATGGGAACAGGATCTCTTCGGATGCCAGCCAGCCCTGCTCTTTGCCAAGGCAATGCCGTGGGCGGTGGTGAGCGAACTGATGTCGATGGGATACTTCATGTATTATCCGATGATAGCAGCGGTAGTACTCTACTATTTCTTCTGCAGATACTACGAGGCAGAACGGGTTAGCTTTGTATTGCTTGCCAGCTTCTTCATCTACTATCTCATCTACATCTACGTGCCGGTGGTGGGACCAACGTTCTACTTCGACGCCGTAGGAGTGCAGGATATTGCCAAGGGCATCTTCCCGGCAATGGGCGATTACTTCAGCACCCATACCAACTGTCTGCCAACCCCAGGCTATACCGACGGAATCTTCTACCAGCTCGTAGAGGATGCCAAGGAAGCAGGAGAGCGACCTACCGCCGCCTTCCCGAGTTCGCACGTGGGCGTAAGCACCATCTGCATGCTCCTTGCCTGGCACAGCAGAAACCGCAAGCTGCTCTTCACCATGCTGCCATTCTACATCTTCCTGTGTATGGCAACCGTGTATATCCAGGCACATTATCTCATCGATGCCATCGCCGGATGGATCTCTGCCGTAGTCATCTACTTCCTGCTGATGGCAGTTTCGAAGAACATGAAGTGATGGCGGCATGGAAGATACAGGAAAGAAATCATTTTAATACATCAAACATAAATTAGAATTCATCTAGAACAATGAAGAAACTGTTTATTGAAACTTATGGCTGCCAGATGAACGTGGCAGACAGTGAGGTAGTTGCCTCTGTGATGCAGATGGCAGGCTACGAGATTTGTGAGAAAGAAGAAGAAGCTGATGCCATCTTCCTGAACACCTGCAGTATCCGTGAGAATGCGGAGAACAAGATTTACCATCGCCTCGACACCCTCCATGCTGAGCAGAAGAAGGGAAGAAAGGTGATTCTCGGCGTATTGGGCTGTATGGCAGAGCGAGTAAAGGATGACCTCATCCAGAACCACTATGCCAACCTGGTCTGTGGACCAGACAGCTATCTCAATCTGCCGGATATGATTGCGCAGTGCGAGATGGGTACCAATGCCATCAACATTGAACTTTCAAAAACAGAGACCTACCGTGACATCGTGCCTCAGCGCATCGGTGGCAACAGAGTGAGCGGTTTCGTAAGCATCATGCGTGGTTGCAACAACTTCTGCCACTACTGCATCGTGCCTTATACCCGTGGACGTGAGCGCAGCCGCGATGCCGAGAGCATCCTGCATGAGGTGCGCGACCTGCACGACCGTGGTTTCAAGGAGGTTACCCTGCTGGGACAGAACGTAAACAGCTATGGTCTCTCGCCATCGGGCAAGCGCGAGGAAGGTAGTCTTTCCTTCTCCGAACTCCTGCACATGGTAGCCCAGGCTGTACCGGATATGCGTGTACGCTTCACCACCTCTAACCCGGAGGATATGACCGAAGACATCCTGCAGGCCATCGCCGAGGAGCCAAACCTCTGCAAGCACATCCACTTCCCAGCCCAGAGCGGAAGCAACAAGATACTGAAGCTGATGAACCGCAAATACACTCGTGAGGAGTATCTGCAGCACATCGCCGACATCAAGCGCATCATCCCGGACTGCGGCATCACCACCGACATCTTCGTGGGTTATCACGACGAAACCGAAGAAGACCATCAGGAAACCCTCTCGCTAGTGAAGGAAGTAGGCTTCGACAGCGCCTTCATGTTCAAGTATTCAGAGCGCCCGGGTACCTACGCTGCCAAGCATCTGCCAGACAACGTTTCTGAGGAAGCCAAGATTGCCCGCCTCAACGAGCTCATCAAGTTGCAGACCGAGGTGAGTGCCGAGCAGAACAAGAAGGATGAGGGCAAGGAATTCACCATCCTCATAGAGAACTTCAGCAAGCGCAGCCGTGAGCAGATGATGGGTCGTACCGAACAGAACAAGGCAGTAGTCATCGACAAGGGCAACCACCACATCGGAGAGTTCGTAAAGGTCCGCATCACCGGTTCTACCTCTGCTACCCTCTTCGGAGAGGAAGTAAAGGAGTAAGGATGCTCCCTCTAAAAGAGTAAGAATGCTTCTTTAGAAAAAGAAGTGAAAATATACCCAATTACTCCCAGAAGAAGAAAAAACGGAGCCAAAACGACTCTTCTATAAGAAAAAACTGAATAAAAGTCAAGAAAGACCGCCAAAAGTTTGGCGGTCTTCCTTAAAAACACTATATTTGCACCTATGAAGGAATTTTTGCAAATCTTACGACGATTCGTCCCTCCCTACAAGAAATATCTGGGGCTCTCTGTTCTGTTCAATATCCTGTCTGCGGTATTGAACATCTTTTCGTTTGCAGCCTTGATACCAATCCTGCAGATTCTCTTCCAGGTAGATGGCGGCATCCGTGCCAACGACTATATGGAATGGGACGGAACGCTGGGCAGCATCAAGGAAGTGGCAACCAACAACCTGTATTATTATATCCAGGAGTTCATCGTGGCGCACAGTGCATCACTGGCTCTGCTGGTTATCGGCTTGTTCCTTGCCTTCATGACATTCCTCAAGACGGGAGCCTATTTCCTGTCTTCAGCCACCATTATCCCTATCCGTACAGGTATTGTTCGCGATATCCGCAACCAGCTCTACCAGAAGATTACCTCGCTTTCGCTGGGCTTCTTCAGCGAGGAGCGCAAAGGAGATATCATCGCCCGAATGAGCGGTGATGTGCAGGAAGTAGAGAACAGCATCATGTCGTCGCTCGATATGCTCTTCAAGAATCCTATTCTCATTCTCTTCTATTTCATCACGCTCATCTGCATCAGCTGGCAGCTCACCCTCTTCACCATCCTCTTTGTGCCACCATTCGGCTGGTTCATGGGATATGTGGGTAGAAAACTGAAAGCACAGAGTGCAGAGGCACAAGGTCTCTGGAGTGATACGATGAGTATGGTAGAGGAGACCTTGGGCGGATTGCGCATCATCAAGGCTTTTTGTGCTGAAGATAAGATGAACAGGCGTTTCAACCAGGTGAATAGCAGTTATCGCGACAACATCATGCGCGTGAACATTCGTCAGCAGATGGCACACCCGATGAGTGAGTTCCTGGGAACCATCCTCATCGTGATAGTATTGTGGTTTGGCGGTATTCTGGTTCTGGATTACGGCAGAATCGATGGTCCTACCATCATCTTCTATCTCGTGATGCTCTACAGCATCATCAACCCATTGAAGGAATTCTCCAAGGCGAGCTACAATATTCCTAAGGGTCTCGCCTCCATGGCACGTATCGACAAGATTCTGCAGGCAGAGATAGAAATCAAGGACAAGGAGAATCCTGAGCATATCAGCAGCTTTGAGCATCAGATAGAGTTCCGCCATGTTTCCTTCGCCTATACCGACCATCAGAACGATGAACTGGTTTACGTACTGAAAGATATCAACCTCGTGATTCCTAAGGGAAAGACCATCGCATTGGTGGGACAGAGTGGTAGCGGAAAGAGTACGATGCTCGACCTCATTCCTCGCTACTACGATGTACAGGAGGGCGAGGTGCTCATCGACGGCATCAATGTGAAAGACCTTGCCGTACACGATCTCCGCCAGCTGATAGGTAATGTGAACCAGGAGGCTATCCTCTTCAATGCCAGCTTCAAGGACAATATCCGCTTCGGCAAGACAGATGCTACCGACGAGGAAATTGCCAATGCGGCAAAGATAGCCAATGCCTACGAGTTCATCACCAAGTCGGAACATGGCTTCGATACCAATATCGGTGACCGTGGCGGCAGACTCTCCGGCGGTCAGCGCCAGCGTGTGAGCATAGCCCGTGCCATCCTCAAGAATCCTCCTATCCTCATCCTCGACGAGGCAACATCGGCTCTCGATACAGAGAGCGAGCGCCTGGTACAGGATGCCCTGGAGAGATTGATGAAGACCCGTACCACCGTGGCTGTGGCCCACCGCCTGAGCACCATCAAGAATGCCGACGAGATCTGCGTATTGCACGAAGGAAGAATCGTGGAGCGAGGCACCCACGAGGATCTGATAGCCAAGAACGGTTACTACCGCAAGCTGCATGACATGCAGCAAGTGTAGGATAATATTTAATGAGCAATTGAGAATAGAAAGGGTTACAAGATGATAGAAGCAAAAAGAGTACCTTATGGAGTCTCTGATTTCCTGAGAGTTATCAGAGAAAATCAGTATTACGTAGATAAGACTATGTATATTCCGTTGTTGGAGGCTCAACCCGACAACCTGATATTCATTCGCCCTCGCCGCTTCGGCAAGAGCCTGTTCCTCAGTATGCTTGAAGCTTACTATGACTGCAAGCTAAAAGACCAGTTCCAGGAAATCTTCGGAGGTCTCTGGATTGGCAGTCAGCCTACCCCACAACAGGGTAAGTATCAGGTACTGACGCTCGATTTCTCGCAGGTAGGAGGAAACATCGACAACCTGGAAGAGCGCTTCAACTCATATTGCAATATCTGCTTTGACGCTTTCATCAACAGATATGCACAATTCTACGATGAAACAACCAGAAAGGCTGTTCTTGCAGAGGATGTAGCATCCAACAAGCTTGCTACAATCCAAAAATACGCAAAAGAACAGAATTATCAGCTTTATCTCATCATTGATGAATACGACAACTTCACCAATACCGTGCTCAACGAGCAGGGCGAAGAAGTGTATCATGCGATGACGCATGCCAGCGGTTTCTACCGCGACTACTTCAAGAAGCTCAAGGGCTCATTCGCCAAGATTTTCATGATGGGTGTAAGCCCTGTAACACTAGACGATGTTACCAGCGGCTTCAACATCGGCTGGCATATATCAACCAAACCTGAGTTTGACAAGATGCTGGGCTTCAGCACAGAAGATGTGCGAGCCATGTTTACCCGTTATCGTGATGCGGGACAGATACCGGCAGATAGCAATATCGAGGCAATGATAGAAGAAATAAAGCCGTGGTATGACAACTATTGCTTTGCCAAACAATGTCTGCGTAAAAAAGTCAGGGTCTTCAATTGCGATATGGTATTATATTATCTCCGTAATTATATGGACTATGGTCAGGCTCCAGAACAGATGATAGACCCCAACACGAAGACCGACTACAACAAGATGAAGCGACTGCTCCAGCTCGACAAGCTAGACGGCAACCGCAAGGGCATCATCCGCAGGATTACGGAGGAAGGCAGCATCGTATCGAATCTATACGAAACCTTCCCTGCCAGTGAAATCGTGAAGCCGGAATACTTCCCAAGCCTGCTGTTCTATTACGGCATGCTTACCATCAAGGATACTTTCGGCGAGCAAGTTATTTTCGGTATTCCAAACAAAAGTGAAATGAAACGAATGGAGGAATTTGAAACATTTTAAGAAAGGATGTTGAATTTGCATTCTTACAGAAAGAAGAAATGATGAAGAAGATATTATATGGCAGTATATTCTGCATTTGGTACTTGATGTCTCTGCTGCCGCTGAGAGTGCTCTACATTCTCAGCGATGGCTTATTTTACCTTATTTATTATGTGGTAAAATACCGCCGCCCACTGGTAAGAAAACATCTCTTCGACTCTTTCCCTGAAAAAAGCGAGGCAGAGCGCATCAAGATAGAGAAGGAATTCTACTCCTGGTTCTGCGACTATATCGTAGAAACCATCAAGCTCTTCACGATGAGCAAGAAGCAGGTGATGAAACGCATGCAGTTCATAGGTGCAGAGAAAGTAAGAGAATCATGCCAGAAAGGCCAGTCGTGCGCTATATATCTGGGACATTACTGCAACTGGGAATGGGTTACCTCGCTGCAAATATGCATGGGTGAAAGAGCCTCATGTGGCCAAATATACCATCCTCTGGAAAACAAAGCCTTCGACAAGCTCTTCCTCCATCTTCGCAACCGCCTAGGAGCTAGATGTATACCGATGGCTGAATCCATTCGTAAAATCATCAAGATGCGCCAAGAAGGCAAACCTACAGTTATTGGCTTCATCGCCGACCAAGTGCCATTATGGGAGAACATTCACTACTGGACAGACTTTCTCCACCACGACACTCCAGTCTTTACGGGTACAGAAAAGATTGCCCGCAAAATGGATCTTGCCGTTTATTACCTTGATATGCAGCGAGTGCGTCGCGGATACTATCAAGGAGAGTTCAAGCTCTTGACCGATAAGCCCAAAGAATGTAAGGAGTTTGATATCACCGAGATGTACATCAGAGAGCTAGAAAATACAATCCAACGCCAGCCACCTTACTATCTCTGGACTCACAACCGCTGGAAGCGTACTCGCCAAGAATGGCTAAAGTACAAAGCAGAACAGCAGCAGCGAAGAGCTGTCAGCACCCCAAACAGCAATAAACAATAATATGAGTTTTCTACAAACTTCAACAAGAGTTTACAACAAACATTGATATGAATTATCAACAAACATTCAAGATAGGCCTTAAGCAAGGTTGCTTGTTTTACGCCTTGTCCACCTTATTGCTTGCCATCCAGTTTGGTAGCTATATCATAGGAAGCACCGTACTCGACTTCATGGATTTCGAAGGATGGGTGTTCTTCATTGCCTCCAGCGTGAGCCATGCCTCACAGTTTGCATTGATACCTTATCTATTGGGCACCATCGTGTTGGCGTGTCGCTGCCATAAGTCGGCTATGGCAGTACAGATTGTGGGTGTCATCCTGCTCTGTATCCTCAATTACCTCAACTCTCAGGTATATGGCATCTACCATTTCCATATCAATGGATTTGTGCTGAGTATGATATTCGGTGAAGGTGCCGGAGAGATATTCAATTTCAGCATCTTGCTTTATCTCAAGGAGATAGCCCTCTTTTTGATTGTGGCAGCAATCGTGGTAAGCGTATGGTATGCATCCCAGCGCATCTGGCAGTGGAAAAAGAAGGCATACGCTTGGTTCGTGGCAGGTTGCTTCATAGGATGCACCCTCTATGCCCATATCTGGCACATCTACGCCAGTTTCTATCAGCACCAATCGGTGATGAAGAGCGCCACATTGCTGCCTTATTACTTCCCTACATCCGCCAACCGCTTCTTACTGGAGCATGGATTTGAACCTCCTAAGGGAGTGGGCAATGTAAACGGCAGGCAGAGCGAAGATCTGCAATATCCCATCCGTCCTTTGGAGGAGGTGAAACCAGAGTCTCTTCCTAACATCGTGGTTATCCTGCTCGACTCATGGAACAAGCGCACACTCAATGCCGAGAATATGCCAAACACCTATCAGTTTGCACAGCAGAACCAATGGTTTACCAACCATTTCAGCGGTAGCAATGGAACTAGAAGTGGTGTATTCAGCCTCTTCTACGGATTATCGTGCTATTACTGGGAGAGTTTTGAGCCTGCCCACATCTACCCTGTTCTCCTGAAACGCCTACAGAAACTGGGATATGACATCCAAACTTACCCTAGCGCCACATGGGCAGATCCTCCTTTCGGAAGAGTCATCTTTGGCGGTGTGCCAGGCATACGTACAGAAACACCAGGCAAGACTTCTTTGGAACGAGACACACGTATCGCCGACCTATTTATCGCCGATACCGACAAGTATAAGAAGAGCAAGAAGCCATTCTTCTCATTTCTCTTCTTCGACCTGCCCCACAGCTTTGAGTTGCCAGCCGACAAGAACAAGAAGTTCCAGCCAGCATGGGCATATGCCGACTATACCAAGCTAAGCAACGATATGGACCCTACGCCATTCTACAACCTGTATCGCAACACGGTATACCAGGACGACATCTTGCTGGGCAAGGTATTCGAAACGTTGAAGAAACAGGGCTTGATGGACAATACCATCGTGATAGTTTCTGGCGACCACAGTCAGGAATTCAACGAGAACCATCGCAACTACTGGGGACATAACAGCAACTTCTCCACATATCAGTTAGGTGTACCGATGATATGGCACATACCTGGTATGCAGGCACATAAGTATACCCACCGCACCACCCATTACGACATGGTGCCAACCTTGATGAAGGATTACTTGGGTGTAAAGAACAATCCATCGGATTATTCGATGGGACGTATCATGACCGACAAGACCCCACGCCTCTGGCAGGTAGTGGGCAGCAATCTGAACTATGCCTTCATCATCCAGGGCGATACCATCCTGGAGAAGACGGCAGAGGGTGGTCTTGATGTATACGATGCCAAGATGAACCCAGTGAAGAACTATCGCATGCCAGCCAAGCAGTTTGACCATGCCATCAAGCAGCTCAACAGATTCTTTAAGTAACAATAAGATGCCAGCCCAAGTGCTGGCATCTTATCTTTGATAAAGTTTCATAAATAAATGCCACTAGCATATCGACTTTCAAGAATAATTCGTAACTTTGTACTCAGTCATTGCAAAAAGTAAAGAACTATGGTAAGAGAAAGAAGAAAGCGAATCTATCGCAAGCGAATACCTTATGGTATGCAGAATTTTGAGGATGTGATTGAAAGGGATTGCTACTATGTAGATAAGACTCCTTTCATCGAAGATATAGAAGACTCTAATATGTACTTCTTCTTTATAAGGCCTCGCCGATTCGGCAAGAGCCTTACCATCTCTATGCTTGAAAATTACTATGACATCAACAAGAAAGACAAGTTTGATGAAATTTTTGGCAAGCTCTATATTGGTGAGAATCCAACTCCCGAACATAATAGTTATCTCATCATCCATCTCAACTTTGCCATTATTGTAGGCGACCTAAACGACTACAAGCATGGCATGGACAATTATTGCAGGACGCAGTTTAATTACTTTGTGGATGTATATTCGCATCTCTTACCAGAAGGTACCAAAGAAGGCCTCAACCAACAGGAAGATGCCGTCAACCAATTAAACTATCTTTGCACCCAAAGCAAAAAATCTGGTCAGAAGATTTATCTCTTCATTGACGAGTACGACCACTTCACCAACCAGATTCTCGCACACAAGGAGCATGAACAGAGATACCGCATACAGACCCATGGCGAAGGATATCTCAGAAAATTCTTCGATACCATCAAGGGAGCTGCAGGTGATACCTTGGCACGTGTCTTCGTAACAGGCGTTAGCCCTGTAACGATGGATGACCTGACAAGCGGATTCAATATCGGCACCAATTACTCTCTGGCTCCGGAATTCAATGAGATGACAGGATTCACAGAGGATGAAGTAAGAGATATGCTGGGCTATTACTCCAGTGTGTTGCCATTCAACCACAGCGTGGATGAACTCATCAAGGTGATGAAGCCATGGTATGACAACTATTGCTTTGCCGAAGAGGAGTACGGAAAAACTACGATGTACAATTCTGTGATGGTACTTAACTTCTTAGACAAGTACATCCGCAACAACTACGACATTCCTAAGAATATGGTAGAGAGCAATGTACGTATCGACTATGACAAAGTACGTATGCTTATCCGTCATGACAAGGAATTTGCTCATGATGCCAGCATCATCCAGCAGTTGGTAACCCAAGGATTCGTCACAGGTAAGCTCGTGGAGAATTTCCCTGCCGAGCGCATCAACGACCCAGACAACTTCCTGAGTCTGCTCTTCTATTTCGGCATGGTAACGATAGATGGTGATTACAAGGGAGCCACCAAGTTTATCATTCCAAACGAGGTAGTACGAGACCAGATGTATACATATCTCTTAGACACCTACAAGGAGAACGATTTGACCTATGATAGTTTCAATAAGGGGAAATTAGAGTCTCAATTGGCATACGATGGCAACTACAAGGCATACTTTGAGTTCATCGCCGACAGTCTGAAGCGTTACTCTTCTCAGCGTGACAAGCAGAAGGGAGAAGCATTCGTGCATGGTTTCACCTTGGCGATGACCAGCCAGAACCAGTTCTATCGCCCTATCTCAGAGCTAGACAACGATGGCGGCTATGCCGACATCTTCCTCTCTCCGCTCTGCGACATCTACAAGGACATGGTGGACAGTTACATCATCGAACTGAAATACTGCAAGACCAATACCGCCGATGAGCAGCTGCAAGTTCTCTTCAAGGAAGCCTCTGCCCAAATCTGCCGCTATGCCAATAGCGACATCGTCAAGGAGTCGGTCAAGACCACTAAGCTCCACAAACTCGTAGTTATCTACCGAGGAGCAGAAATGGTAATGTGCGAGGAAGTAACGGAAGAATAAATGATAAAAATGCACATTTATGGAAAAAGGTAAAATTTCTGTCGTTATCAATACATATAATGCATCAAAGTTCTTGGCGAGAGTATTGGACTCGGTCAAGGACTTTGATGAGATTGTCATTTGTGATATGGAGAGTACCGACAATACACTAGAAATTGCTAGGCAATATAGTTGTAAGATAGTTACTTTCCCTAAAGGAAACATCTCTATTGTGGAGCCAGCTCGCCAATATGCCATTGACTCCGCCTCCAATCCCTGGGTATTGGTTGTGGATGCCGATGAAATTGTTACGCCAGCTCTACGCAACTACTTATATGCTCGAATAACCGAAGAAGACTGCCCAGATGGTATAAGCATTCCACGAAAGAACTATTTCATGGGAAGATTTATGCACAGCAGCTATCCCGATTATATCTTACGCTTTTTCAGAAAGGAAAAGACAAAGTGGCCTCCCATTATCCACACATCACCAATTGTGGATGGCACCATCTGTAAGATACCTCGCCAAAAGCAGGAATTAGCTTTCGAACATCTTGCCAATGATACCATCACCGACATCCTACGCAAGAATAACACTTATAGCAACTACGAGGTGATGCGCCGCAAGGATAAGCAATATGGGATAATACACCTTTTTATCAAGCCCATCTTCCGTACCTTCAAGGGATATGTACTAAAAGGAGGATATAAAGATGGCTTGCCCGGAGTTATCTATACTCTCCTATTGGGTGTTTATCAATTTATGGTTGTGGCAAAGGTTATGGAACACAAGAAAATTCAACACAATAGTCATTGAATAAATATAAGAAGAAATGGAAGAATATATAATTAAGAAACCACTATCCTCTAGAAAAAAACGCTTGCTCTTCGTGATGAGCAGATTTCTGGATGGAGGAATTGATACTGTACTCATCGAGTATCTGAGACATATCGTAAAGCAACAAGAATTTGCAATAACCCTTGCCATCGGTGTGCACATGGACAAGCTAGAAGTTTTCATAAGCTCCGTACCTAAAGAGGTAAGAATTGTATACTTCAATAAATCCAAGTACTTAACTAAATACCCCATCAAAAGGGTAAAGGGCAATATTTCCAAAGCAATGAAAATCGCAGATGAGCTACTACTGAATCCCTTACGCAGAAGAGCTATCGGTATCGGACTTTGCAAATTGGCTGCATCTCATGATGTTGTCATAGACTTTGCATGCAGTTACCCTTCATTTTTATCATCTATCAAAAAGCCAAAAATCGGTTTTTATCATTTCAGCTTACCTTCCGACATCTCCTCTAATCAAAAACTGAGAAATCGCATCTATAAACGCATGGCAAAATATGACAGAATCGTTACCATCTCAAAAGCGATGGAAAGCCAATTTATAGATAATTTCCCTATGCTAGCAGATAAGGTAAGGATGATTTACAATGCAAAGGACATAGCAACCCTACAAGCAAAGGCAAACGCCCCATCATTTAACATAAAAGAAAAAGGGAAATATATGATAGCTATAGAGCGATTAGAAGAAAGTCAGAAGGATATAACAACTCTGCTTCATGCCATGAGTATCCTGAAGAAGAAATACCACCAAACAACACCTCTTTATATACTAGGCAAGGGAAAATCAGAAGAACAGTTGAAGTTTCTCGCCCACGAACTAGAAGTAGATGACATCGTTAAGTTTATGGGATTTACAGCCAATCCATATCCTTGGCTGAAAAATTGTACAATCTTGCTGCATAGTGCCAAGTTTGAAGGGTTACCTACGGTCTTGATAGAAGGCTTGCTGTCAGATAAGTTTATCATAAGCAGCGACTGTCCTACGGGTCCTAGGGAAATTCTCAACAATGGCAAAGCAGGCATCTTAGTGCCAATAGGTGACGCAAATGGATTCGCAGAAGCCGTGATGAAGCTATCCACCGATGAGCATGAAAAAGCTCGTATTATCGAAGGTATGAAAGCACAAAAGCACTTCTTTACCTTCGATGACACTTACAAGAAATTCCAAAATATCATCAACGAGTTAACTTAACACCCTCTACATAATCACGCTTAGGGGCAGGGATAAAAGGAAGTATCTGGCTAAGCACCTTAACCACACGCTCCAGACTATATAGCAAGCGATTGGCACCCAATCGTTTAATCTGAGCAATACATTCTTTCTTTTTGCTTTCCGACATCCTTGCCCTTAAGATTTCCTTATAAACATATCCTCTAGACAAATTATCACGATACCAGCCAAAATGGTGATGCTTCCAAAGATAAGAGAAGATAAGTAGTTTCTCATCCATTTGCTTTTCTCCTCTATCAGAGATAAAAGTAACACTTTTCTGATGCCTTCTAAAATAATTAAGTCGCTCATGCAATACAATGACATTTCCTACTTCCGTAAGTTTTATCCAGAAGAGCCAATCCCCACAATATCGAGTAGAACAAAAATCCATCTGTATTTTATCTAAACAATCTCGACGAAACACAATCATGCTGGCATTATAAGCCGCATTATACCATAGCAAGAAATGTTTGAGATAGGTAGCTGAAAGATACTTATAAGCACACCCATCTTCTTTATACTTAGGTGAGCACTTGTCAAAATCATAAGGGATTGGATTATCTAAGCTATCCACCAAGTGAGAGCCACTCATCACATAACTTGCATCAGGATTAGCATCAAGAATCGACACCATCTTTTCCAAAAAATCAGGCTTACAATAATCATCACTCTCCGCTATCCATATATATTCACCTTTAGATAATGATATACCTTTTTCCCATTGCATAAAAGGATTGCCTGTATTTTTTTCGTTCAATACACAATGGGTTACCTGAGGATGACAGATAGCTTGCTCCCTCAAATATTCTGCACTACCATCTGTAGAACTATCGTCCAATAATATCACTTCGTAATCCGTAAAAGTCTGTTTGAAAACAGAATCCAATCTTTGTGGAAGATACTTCAGATAATTATAATTGGGTATTATTATACTAACTTTTTTCATTCCTATGATTCTTTAATAAAAACTCTTTTTAATTATACGCTATGATTCTGGAAAATTAAATAAATGTTAGACATATAAAATATACTATTTCCTCACCACCAGCTCGTTCCTGGTCATACGTTCCATGTACGACTGGATGATGGCTTTCACCTCTCGCTCCATCGCCTCACGAACCTTTGGTTCCTGGGCGGCAACATTGTGTTTCAGCAAGAGGTCGGTGCGGAAGCGATAGAGTGCCTTGGTCTTCTGACCATCCCACTGCAAGAGATAATCGCCCTTCACATATTGATAGATGCCATTGAGATAATTAACTGCCCATGTATCCTTAGCCGGGGTGGTGAGCAGGTCGATGCCGAAGCCCACATACTTCTTGTCATAACCCAGATAGCTCAATACGGTAGGCATGATGTCTATCTGCTGGGCGATGGCATCACGCATGCCTGGCTTAAACTCGCCGCTAGGGTCGAAGAAGATGATTGGCGAACAGAAGCCTCCCAAATCGGTCTGATAATAAGCATGGTCGCTCATATTGGTATGGTCGGAAGTAATCACAAAGATTGTATTCTTATACCATGGCATCGTCTTTGCCTTATTAAAGAACTGGCGCAGGGCATTGTCAGTATAGCGAATACACTTGTGAATAGGCAAGCCTTCCTCCTTGAATCTGCCTTTATACTGCTCTGGTATCACAAAAGGATGATGAGAAGAGGCGGTGAAGAGGGCCGTCATAAATGGCTGCTTTATCTCCCCCATCTTGGTGGCATAGAACTGCATGAACGGTTCATCCCAAATGGCCCAAGTACCATCAAAGTCCTTGTCGCCACCAAAACGCTTGTCGGCATCATACTCCGTACGACCAAAATACTCATCAAATCCCGTGGCTTGAGCAAAAGCCTGAAATCCCATCGACCCATTCTCAGCCCCATGGAAGAAGGCAGAATGATAGCCCTCATGCTTCAGTTCACCAGCCAAGCCACTCACATTGTTGAGGGCAGCAGGGGTAAGGAAGAATGGCTCCACAAACATAGGGATGCTCGATAATACGCTTGGCATACCATCGATGCTCTTCCTGCCATTGCAGAAAGAATAGAGATAAGTGGCACTGTGCTGCATTAAGGAGTCTGTAAAAGAAGTATATCCCTTATACTTGCCCCCATCCAGCCATTTATTGAACCCACCGATATACTCTCTGCCAAAGCTCTCAATGATGATAACCACCACATTCTTCTTGCGCTTCATCAAGCTATCAGCTGGCTCGTGCACAGGAGAATAGATGGCATTGAGCTGACTCTCCGCATAATAAGCAGGCACCTCGAACACTTTCTTGCCCAGGGTACGAAGCATGGAGAAAGGGGTATTGAGCACAATGGCTGCCTCGAGAGGACTCTTCACATATTGGTTGGCATTACTGATGGTTATAGGGCGCACAGCCGTAGTAAAACCACCACGCATACCTCCGATACACAAAGGTATAAAGACAGCCAAGCAGAAAAGTTGCACAACGTAATATCTCATCAACTTGGCTGGGCGATAAGGCTGCGAAACCTCTTTAGGCATCTGTCCCTTAGGCATGCGATACAACTTCCAAAGAGCCACAATCAGCAAAATACCAATAAGCACCAAATACCAATGGCGAAAGATCTCGACACCAAAGATGCTGCCTAGATTGTTCTCGTGCTTAAACTCAGAAAACACTGTCATTGTTGTGCGGCGAGTAGTATACTGGAAATAAACGCAATCCACTAAATTTGCAATGACGCAAACAGAATTGCACACCACAAACACCCACTTAGCCATCTTCTGATACCATCCCTTCTCCTTGTAGTGGATAGGGAAAAGCATCAGCAGGGCATAAAGCGCATTGGTATAGAGGATGGCAGAGGTATCGAAGAACCAAGCACCATACCACATCTCCACAAAACCTCCCCAAGTAATGGTATCAGAGAACATACCCCAGTTGATCGCCAAGAACACCAGGCGGCAAACAGCATATACGATATAAACCAACACCACATTGATGACGAAACACAAGGGTGCCGAAAACAAATTTCTCTTCAATTTCATTTCTATCTTTTTATTTTTTCATATCAATATCATCTTGTGCATCACGATAATCTCTCGTTGCCATCTCATATACAAGCTTAAACCATATCAGCACACAAGGCAATGCCTTCAAGGCGTAGGGCTGCACATAGTTCTTGCGGATGAATGCAGGGAAAAGGTCGGACGGCGACATACTGGTCAGGATGAAGGCAAACACCATTAGGGCAATATCCCAGCGGCTACGCTTCCATGGAGCCGTGACATACCAGATTGCAACGCCCAAGAGGGCGATGATGTAAGTGCTCGATTCGCTGCCCGTACTAAACAATACCACAAACATCAAGGTAGATGCCAGGAAGGCATAGCGGAAGGCAATGTTGCCATACTGCTTGAGGCGAAGATAAGGATAGCAGAACGCCAAGATGCCCGGTACAATCAGCCATAAGTCGGAGTAGGTGGTTACATGAGAAATCTTGCGCACCAACCCGAGAAGCGACTGGTTCTGCATATCGGAAAACATATTCTCCATATTCTTGCCCGACAAGCTGAGATGCCACTCCTTATACTGGTCGATGATATACTCCGGACTGGTTATCGCCATAGGCAGGACAAAGAACAGGACAGCCCATCCTATCAATGCTGCCACAAACTTAACCTTGTGCTTGGAGAAGAAGAAGAACGCCAAACCCACGATACCATAAAGCTTCACGAAGGTTCCTATCATGATAAAGCAGGCTGCCGTAATATCTTTCTCTTTCTCTACGCAATAGAACGAAGCGATGATGATGGCGGCAATGATGATGTTAAACTGGCTCATAAACAATGCCGTGAGCAACTCATGGGCACAGAACCAATAGCAGAATATCTGCTTACCCTGACGCAACGGCAGCTTACGGATGGCTACAAACAGGGCCAGCGTCATCAGTACATGCCAGAACAGCAAACCCAACGGATGAGGCAGCACAGCAAAAGGAGCAATGATAATGCTGAAGAACGGACCATAGTGGTTCGAATCGAAAAACTCCGAAGGATACTGGGCATACAATGATGTCTGCTCCCAAGCATGCCAGAAAACATACTTGAATATTAAGAAGTTATTACACTTGTGAATCTTGGTTAATGCAGACACCACACCTAGAATCAACCAAAGCCCCAGCAGGGTGCGAGGGTCGCTGAAGAAAGGGCGACCGAAAAAGTGCCTGATACCTGCTAGCCACTGGCTATTCTCCATTTTTGTACTATCCATTCTATCTGTCTTGTTATGAATTACTTTATTTAGGGGGCAAAATTACGCAAATTCCACGTAATTAGCAAATAAATCCATATTTATTTTGAGAAATCAGTTTTTTAATATACCTTTGTCCCAATAATTAAAGAAAAAACAAAATGATGAACATAGGATTCGATGCAAAGAGAGCGGCACAAAACCGCACAGGACTGGGCAACTACAGCCGATTCGTGATTAGAATACTGTCGGAGCAATTCGCCAGCAATTCTTACCATCTGTATATCCCTAAGCCTCATCGCATGCCCTATCTCGGAGAGATACCCACGCTGAAGAAGCTCTCCCTGCATTTTCCACCCAAAGGCATCTGGAGCAAGATGCGGTCCATCTGGCGTGTATGGGGAATGACCCACGACATCCAGCAGGATGGCATCAACATCTTCCATGGCCTCAGCAACGAACTGCCGCTCAACATCGGCACCCCCCAACAACGTGAGACAAAACTGGGAGAAGACAGATGCAAATACCTAGTTACTATCCACGACCTCATCTTTATCCACACCCCACAGTATTATCACTGGATAGACCGTAAGATATACAACTATAAGTTTCGACGTGCCTGCCAGTGCGCCGACCGCGTGATAGCCGTAAGCGAATATACCAAGCAGGAAATCATGCACTACTATCACACCCCAGAGGAAAAGATAGACGTGGTGTACCAAGGCTGCGACCCTGTCTTTGCCCAAGACATTGAGTCCAGCAAACAGGAAGAGGTAAAGCAAAAATACCAACTGCCCGACCAATATGTACTCTACGTAGGAAGCATCGAGGAGCGCAAGAACCTGATGCTGGTGGCAAAGGCTATGGCAGAAATCAACCAAATGGCAAAAGCCAATGAGGAAAAGTGCAATATAGCCAAAATCCATGTGGTGGCTGTAGGCAGAAGAACCCCTTATGTAGACGAGATACAAGCCTACCTCAAGGAGCAAAGCATTGAGCATCTTTTCCACTTCCATCATCAGGTACCTTACGAAGACCTGCCATCCTTCTATAAGCTGGCACGCAGTTTTACCTATCCTTCTCGCATCGAGGGTTTCGGCATCCCCTTGCTCGAAGCCATCACAAGTGGCATACCTACCATCGGATGCACAGGGTCTTGCCTGGAAGAGGCAGGAGGGCCTGGCGGAATCTATGTGAATCCCGATGATGCCCAAAGTATGGCAGAAGCCATCGTGCGCACTTGTACCGATGAGCAACTGCGCCAAGACATGATAAAAGCCGGCAAGGCTTATGCCCTCAACTTTACAGACGAGAAACTAGCCTGCGACTTAATGAACACATACGAAAAGTTATAAGGGGTCACCTGCAAAAGCGTGTGGATGCAGGTGATCCAAATTATGTTTAGTACCTTTATCCCTCATACACAATAATACATTAACATTTATTATTCATCTTTCATGCAAGATTATATTAACAAGAATGTTATAACATATAAAAAGAAAATAAATATCATTTATACAAGATAAAACAGTTATGAATACAAAACAATTGAAAATTGTAACAGGAATAGCTATTATGGTTCTAATCGTATCTATCATTCCCATATTATGGATTAGCCAATACTTACATCCCTTTGGTGATGATTATGTATTTGGTGCAGAAGTCTATAAAATCTGGAATGAAACCCACTCTTTCCCTGCCTGCATCCAAGCTGCTTGGAATGTAGCTATGACCATGTATCATACATGGCAAGGCACCTATTCAGCCTGCTTCCTTATGGCACTACAGCCTGGTGTATTCGGACAATATTGGCTTGGTCCAATCATCTTACTTTTCAGTTTGGCGGGGTCAACCTATACATTATTATATATGGTGATGAGGAAGTTACTCCATTCTTCCAAATTGGAGTATCTGTTCGTTTCAACCCTCTTCGTACTGATGACAATCCAGTTTACATGGTCATACTACGATGCATTCTTTTGGTACAATGGAGCAATGTACTACACCTTGTTCTATAGTTTATCACTTACTCTTGCATCCTTACTCATTTGTTATCAGCAGGTTGATTCAAAATTCAAGAAAGCAATTATTGGGGGGGCATCCATTATTCTGTCTATCATCATTGCTGGCGGAAACTTTGTTTCCGGACTTGGTATGGGAGCAATTCTATTTGTAGCCATCATCATCATGAAGCTGGAACAAAAAAAATGGCCAAACTTTTATATGACCATTCTCGCTATCTATGGCATCGCCTTCCTCTTCAGCGTACTGGCACCAGGCAACGCTTTCCGACAAGTAACAATAGAGAGTAAGCCAAATATCATCACTGCATTTTTCATGGCAATAGGAAAGAGCTTTGAGTTCTTATCAGACACACTCAGTATTACTCAGTTTTTGATAATAGCACTTCTTGCACCCACAATTGCAAAGATGGCAAGCAACTCACGATTCAAGTTCTCGCATCCATGGCTATGTATTATAATTACGGTTACTCTCTATAGTTCTTTCTTCTTTGCCCATTGCTATGCTATGGGGACAAGAGGACCTGGAAGAGTGCAGAACATCTATTCATATATTCACTTATGGCTTATATGCATCAACCTCTACTACCTTTCTGGAGCTATCCTAAGAAAGACAGAAGCAAAGGCTCCCTTGAGTTCTGCCATTATCAACGTTGTAAGGACATCACAAAAGAAATACGCCAAATCCTTGCGTTATATGCCATACTGTGCTACAGTTATCTTGATCTTATCTGTAAGTATCAAACCAAGAACGACCAATAGAATTGTCTCTCTTATGTTAAAAGGAACTGCGATGAAATTTGATAAGGAAATGAATAAACGCGAACTGGCACTCAAAACAAATACACAAACAATCCTGACATTGAAGCCTCTCACGGTAAAAATGCCTTCGGATGCGTTTAACGACATAACGATTTATCCAGGATATTGGATTAACCAGGGAATGGCTCGTTACTATGGTAAAGAAAAGATAGTTGCCTCGCCTGCCATAAATATGCAGGAATCGCCAACAATGCTTCTTAGACGTTGCAAAAGGGACGTAGGCCCTGGTAACTTGAAATTTGTATATTTCAAATAAAGTCATCCAATTATACATGATATACAATAACGGCAAAAGCCTTATTTTCTTCTCTTTCAAGAGATGAAGATAAGGCTTTTGCCGTTATTGTCTTTTCCTTATAATTCCAGTTTAAACTTAATAGGATGCTTCTTGCCATAACGAGTCCAGAACTTGGCGTATTCCGAAACCAGGATTCGGAATTACTGACTCATGGACTTATGAAACATCCTCTTGAATAATTATACTCTTTCTTCTATAAAATATCGAGGGCGGCGCTTCACCTCGGTATAAATCTTGCCGATATAGACACCTGTGATGCCCACACCCGTGGTGATGATGCCACCGATAAACCACATGGAAACGAGTAGGGAAGTCCAGCCCTGGATGGTCTTGCCCTGGAAATACTCTACCAGCGCAAAGATAATCATGACGAAGGCTACTAAAGTCATCGCCAGACCCAGGAAGGTGATAAACCTCAATGGTGCCACGGAGAACGAAGTGATGCCATCAATACTGAAGCTCAGCATCTTGGTGAGCGGATACTTGCTCTCGCCCGCCTCGCGAGCCTTGCGGTCGTAATAGACAAATCCCTCTCGGAAGCCCAGCTGTCGGACAATGGCTCTGAGGAAGAGATTGCGCTCGGAGTACTGCATCAGAGCCTTCAGAGTGCGGTTGGTCATCATGCGGAAGTCGGCATGATTATACACCGTATCCTTATCCACGCTCTGCATCAGCTTATAGAAAGCCTGGGCGGTGAATCGCTTGAAGAAGGTATCGGTCTTACGCTCCTTGCGCACACCATAGATGATATCCTTGCCTTCCTGCACCTGCTGTACCATTTCGATGATGACATTCTCATCATCCTGCAGGTCGGCATCGATACTTACCATCGCATCGCAATGATCTACCGCCGTTTCCATTCCTGCCCAGAGTGCATTCTGATGTCCCCGGTTATGAGATAACTTGATGCCGTGTACATACTTGTGCTCCTTGGCAGCATCGGAAATCATCTGCCAGGTACGGTCACGACTACCATCGTCAACAAGGAGCAACTCCATGTCGGCGTCAGTCTCTTTCTTGATGTTTTTTATCAGATTGCCAAGCACCTCCAGGGTTTTCGGCAACACTTCTTCCTCGTTGTAACAAGGAATCACTATTAATACTTTCATACCTTCTTCCTCTTTCACGATACTTAATCCATATAGTTTGCAAAGATACGAAAAACTATCAGAAACGCCAAATTATTTGAAGACTATCTTGTTCCTGAATTTTCCGATACCTTGAAATTCTTTTATGATTCCTTCCAAACTCTTCTCTTGAGCCACAATGCTAAAATAGGGTCACTCATTTCCAGATGCTTAGGAGCTGATATCGTAATCAGATCTTTTACCATCAAGGATTTCTTAAGGCGGGTTACATTGGCGGCAGTACCCAGGCGATAAGTTTCCAATATTGCCGTCTGGGTGAAACCGGTATGTACTCCATTGGTGATGGCATGCAGGAAATTCATCTGATAGGCAGAAAGGTCTTCGGTCTGCTGAATAAACAAGGGCTCGCAAGCATCCAGCAACCGGTCTATTCCATATTTCAAGTCCTCTTCTGTTGCTACAGAATCATCCTGTACACGCAACCATACAAACCATGCCAACTGCTGTACATAAGAAGAATACCTATCTGTTACCTGACAGATTTCACGAGCCAACTCTTCCGAGATATGCTTGCCGGTAGATTCGAATCGCTGACAGATATACTCCATCCAGTCTTTCTCGCTAATCTTATTCAGATAGAAGAAATCTCCAAAGCGATAAAATGGGTAACTGGCATTCTGGAACATCTGTTCCATCATGTGTTTCTTGCTTCCATAAAGGCAGTAAGATACATGACTCTGCAATTGCCATACGCTACGGAGCTTCTTCTGGAAGGTCAATGAATCAGGGAAATCGCCTATCTGCTGAAATTCATCGATGCAGACTACGATATGACAATCTTTAGACCGAGCTATCATTTCCGGAAGTCTCAAAACCTCTTCTGTTGTATTGTTACCTGCATTATACTCCAACGACAAAGAGAAATCAGACAAAGGATCTTGACCGATACTGATTTTCGGAACGAAACGGCTTAAGAATACCTTTGCATTCTCCATCCATTCTTCCCATTTTGAAGAAGTAGCCCGAACCACAGCTGTGGCAAAAGCATTGATAAAATCATTCTCCGAACGACACCCAAAGGCATCTATACGAGCTATCCTGATGTCCTCGCTCTCTACAAGCGAACACACCTTATCCACCAATGAAGTCTTACCCATACGACGAGGTGAAATCAATATCGTATTCACTCCATACGTAAAGTTCGCCTTCAGGCGTTCTGTTTCCTCTCTTCGGTCGGTAAAGGAATCTCCCTCCACACGAACACCGAACACAAACGGAGCTTCTTTACTTATTCTCATAATCACTACCTTATTATATACTACTGAAATTCGCATGTAAGCTCCACACGCCCTGAAAGGGCAGAAGCTTTCAAATTGCCGAGTGCAGCAAATCTTCTGCAAAGAAATTGCAAACGAGCGCAATGAAAGCTGGCTTTCAAATTACCGAGTGCAGCTTTTCTTCTGCAAAGATAGCAAAAAAAAACAAATTAAACAAGGTCGTTTTAAACAAAGTTGTTTAAAACTGGTAACTTTTTACAGAAACTACTATTAATCAACTATTTACGCATTATATCATAAAGGGATAAACGGGGCGATTTTTTAAACACGGACAAATTGAATTTGTCCGGATGGTTGTCCGATAGGTTTATAACAGGAAGAAAATCAATAAGTTACAATCAACCAGACAAATTGTCCGGACAAATTGAATTTGTCCGTGTTATTTTTTATGAGAAAGAAAGAGGGGTTCAGGTATCGAAACAAAAACTAGAGATCCGAGAAGCTATGACTTTACTCCTCTTATACTATGTTTCTCCACCCACAAAACTACGAGTTGTATTTATTAACATAAAGCTCTAAAGCAGCCTAAGGAGAATAAGAGAGGTTGGAACGTAAACAGTTGGGAATGAGTAGATTTGCACA
>OIXX01000102.1_pt1 | contig 68353 bp, 61 predicted proteins | sample 1588161 | NCBI WGS metagenome assembly OIXX01 (sample SAMN03283274) | human gut metagenome | biome: human-associated habitat; material: feces | host: Homo sapiens | place: Peru | collected 2012 | reverse complement strand
GTAGCACCTACAGCCATAGTTGCAACTAATGCTGCTAAAACTTTGGATTTCATGAAAATTACCCCTTTTCAAAAAAAAAATATAGATTTGGTCTTTCTTCGTTACAGGCGAGCGGCAGACGTATTGACAAGAGGTTCATTGGCGAGTTGTCCTAGTTTCCTCTCTTTTACTACTCTTGTGCCTATCATCTGTGCTCTCTATGATGAGCTTTACCTACAGCAACACAGGCCGCACCAAAGCTTGTACTTAGAGTATACATAAGTTTCACAGTTTGGTCAAAAGTCGGCTCATCCGCATGGTTACGCCGTTTATAAAGGAATTTTATATAGTTATGACAAAGGTTTTGCACGTATATTACATATATTTTACAAATAACCATAAAAAAAGAGACTTCCCGCAGGAAGTCTCTTTTATATCCGTCTGAACGAGTCAGATTAGAATGCGAAATTGATTTCAACGTCCGTTAATTCTTCTGGGTCATCGTTGCCAACTTTTGCTTTTGTAGCGAAGGACTGAGCAACTGTGAGGACTACGTTTTTACCTAATGCGTAGTCAACACCAGCACCCCAAGATTCAACGTTGTCGAGGAGGTCATTGCTTCTCCAAGAACCAGTGGAGCCATAGGAAGCATTTTTGTCAGCGTTGATGTATTCAACCCAGAGGTCCCAAGAACCTACTGCTTCACCATCAGCAGCACCGTACTGGAGTTTAGCACCCCAGAGGTCAGCGTCTTTATCGTCAGTAGTGTCTTTTTTGCTAATTCTCTGATAATCACCGATTAAGTTGAGGTCGTCAGTGAAATTGAAGGAGAGGTAACCACCGAAGATGTTGTCCAAGTTGTTTGTACGATAAATCGTGTTACCTTTATCATCAACACCGTCACCGCTATATACTTTACCACTGAACTGGTTGTAGTAAGCACCTAAGCCAACTTTACCAATTGTGCCGTCTAAGGAAACATAACCAGTTTTGAGGTTCTGTAAGTTCTGTTCTTCGGAATAGCCATCTTTTTTGAATTTACCATAGCCACCTGTCAATGTCCAGTCACCGCTTGTGAAAGCTGCCTGTGCGCCATCGAAAGTATCGCTATACTGTAAGCCAAGGCCATTGCCAATCTGATAGTCATAACGACCAACAGTGAATGTAGCATGGTCGCCAGCGGAGTATTCTACGTTAGCGAGGCTTGTGTACGGGTTGGTGTCGTTAGCAGAAGCTGCTGTGTTATCACCAAAGCTCTGGTCGTCAGTTGTTAAGCCGTACGTAACTTTCGTGCGGTCGTTAACCTGAGCTTCAGCAACAACGTTTACTTGATAATCCCAGGAATCATCGTTTTCAACGCTGTCTTTCTGGTACTGGTAACGAACACGAGCGTCACCGGAGAGTTTTACGTTGCCAACTTTGTTTTCAAGAGCAGATACGCGAACGCCGAGGTTGTTGAGTTCGTCAGCATATTCATCAGCTAATTTGTTGATGAGTGCGCGCTGTTCAACAGTAGCTTTGTCCTGATGAGCCATTGCTTTTGCGACCATTTCAGCTGCTTCGTAACGAGTGATGTTACGGTTGCCCTGGAAGTACTGGCCGTCAACGCCCTGGATGATACCAGCGTCAGCGAGTTCTACAACGGATTTGTATGCCCAGCTGTCGGAAGGAACGTCTACGAACGGGTTTGCTGCGAATGCGCAAGTAGCACCTACAGCCATAGTTGCAACTAATGCTGCTAAAACTTTGGATTTCATGAGTATTACCCCTTTTCAAAAAAATTTTGATAGGGTCTCTCTTTTGAAACAGTACGTCTACATCGGGCTTCACGAGGTTTATTGGCGAGTTGTCCTAGTTTCCTCTCTTTTACTAGTCGTGTTACGTGATATATAGTACATATCAAAACAGAAACTCTTCTTAACTACGGGTATTATTTTACAGGATAGTAAAGAATCTGTCAAGGGAATATGACTTCTCTTATCATAAATGACAAAATAATGGCATATATATGACGTGCGCGAGGACAAAAAAAGTAGCGGCTCCTACGAGGAAACCGCTACGATGTAACGTATATTAGATTATTTTGCAGGTTTGTATTTCGGCGACATCGGGTTCGTTTGCGGGGTCAAATATTTCTGATTCCCAAGGCGGTCCGATTTGTCTGTGAAATACGTATGGAGCAAGTATTCGGCCTTTTCGGACAACGGTTCTTCAAAGAAGTCTTTGTACATTGCCTGAATTTCCGGGTTTTCCCAGCTCGATTTCTGTTCTGCATCGACATCGCTCTGATAAAGGCCTGCTTGCCGTGCTTCCGAGACTTTCTTAATTTGCGGCATCTTGACTTTCGGCTGGCCGCCACCGTAAATACAGCCGCCTGGGCAAGCCATGACTTCGATGAAGGCATAGTCCGTCAAGGTGTTTTCAGCGATGGCTTTGTCGAGGAATTTACGGGCATTGCCAAGGCCGGAAATAGCCGCGATTTTAACCTTCGTCTGGCCGAGGCTGACTTCTGCTTCTTTGACGCCCGTCAGGCCGCGAGTCGGTTCAAAGGGAATGAAATCTTGCGGTGCTTTATTGCCCGTTGCCGTATGGTATGCATTGCGGAGAGCCGCTTCCATAACGCCGCCGGCATTCCCAAAGATACGGCCGCCGCCAGACGATTCGCCAAAGGTATGGTCAAATTCGCTGTCGTCGAGAGCATCGAAATCGATGTTTTCCGCTTTCATCCATTCGGCCAATTCACGGGTTGTAATACAGATATCGGTGTCGCGCAGTTCCGGCATATCCCAGAAAATAGACGATGCGTTCAGTTCAGGACGACGGATTTCTGCTTTTTTCGCCGTACACGGGGTGACACAAACATTGACGATTTTTTTCGGGTCAATGTTTTTCTTCTTTGCAAACCACGTTTTAATGGCCGGGCTCAAGATGCTGATGGGGCTCTTTGTGGACGATAAGTTAGGAATTAATTCAGGGTAGTAAATTTCACAGAATTCAACCCACCCAGGGCAGCAGCTCGTAAACTGCGGCGTCGGGATTTCGTCCGAATCGAGACGGTGCATTAATTCGGCAGCTTCTTCCATGATGGTCATGTCCGCACCAAAGTCCGTATCAAAGACATAGTCCCCACCGAGGGTGCGCAGGGCAGCGACCATTTTCCCTTGGACGAAGGTGCCCGGGTCTTTACCAAAAGCTTCACCAAGGCCGACGCGGACAGCCGGAGCGGTCTGGAAGACAACGATTTTATTTTCGTCTGCAATTGCAGCTTTTACTTTATCGACATCATTTTTTTCATTCATGGCACCAAAGGGACATGCGTTGGCACATTGTCCGCAATGGACGCAAATCGGCATATCGCCCGTGCTGGCTAAGGAATAGTAGTCCAAAATCGTCTGGGTATCACAGCACGCACGACGACAGAGTGTACAGTTTTTACACTTAGTCACATCAAAGACAACAGAACAGTTATGTTCATCAATGGGGACACGCCGGTCATAATGTTCAAAACGAGACGTAAATTCAGCCATAATTCTCTCCTTTTACTATTGCACAAGCTGTGCAAACTACGTAACTTTTATCACAAACTATATTACCTATAGCATAATACAAATGGCATTTATTTTCCATATATTTTTGCCAATTTCTTACATTTCTTTGACATCATATCCATGCCTATTTTGCATAGGTTTCTCGCTTATACCGTCCGTAATTGCATAGGTTGCATACAGAAAAAGGTGAGATTAATCCTCACCTTTTAAATCTTCTAATTCGCACCACCGTTCGGTCATGGCATCGACTTTAGCCTGCGTTTCTTTCTGCTCTTTCAACAGCCCTTCGACCGTATCGTAGTCACTGCCGGCACCAGCAATGGCTGCGTTCAGGCCTTTGAGCAGGGCTTCATATTGTGGCAACTCTGCTGTAATTTTATCCAGCTCTTCTTGTTGGCGGAAGGTTAACCCCTTTGCTTTCGTATCGGGAATAGTTTTCTTTTCTTCTTTCTTGACTTCTACTTTTTCTTTCGGACTGTCCCCTTCTTTTTCCGTCGGCGTATGGGCAAACTTTACTTCTAAGTATTCGCTATAATCGCCATAAAATCGGTTCCACTGCCCTTTTTCGAGGGTAAAGAGCTTGTCTACGACGCGGTCTAAGAAATATCTATCGTGGGAGACGACGAGGACGACGCCTTGATACGTATCGAGATATTCTTCCAAAACCGTCAAGGTCGGAATGTCCAAATCATTCGTCGGTTCGTCGAGGAAGAGGACATTGGGCTGGTCCATAAGGAGGCGCAAGAGATAGAGCCGCCGTCGTTCGCCGCCGCTTAATTTATAGATATACGTATACTGCATGTCTTCATTAAAGAGGAACCGTTCGAGCAGTCTAGACGCGGTAATGCGCTGGCCAAATTGGTTGATAACAGCATGGCCTCGTTCTTCAATATAATCAATTACACGCATGTTTTCATCAAATTCCGGGAGCTGCTGCGTAAAGAACCCGATGCGTACAGTCTGGCCAATGGTCACGGTGCCATGCGTTGGCTGCAACTTCCCGGCCAAGACTTGGAGCAGCGTCGATTTCCCAACACCGTTTTCACCGATAATGCCGATACGGTCGTGTTTGACCACATGGTATGTAACGTGTTGGAACAAAGGTGTCTTTCCTGGGTAGGCAAAGGCCATGTCGTCAATGTCGATAATGGTCTTACCGAGGCGGACGGACGTATCGAAGATTTCCACGTTTTCAATGGGCTTTCCTGCTTCAATAGCACAAAGCTGTTCATACCGGTCACGCCGGGCTTTTTGTTTCGTCGAGCGCGCTTGGGCACCGCGTTTAATCCATTCCCGTTCGCGGCGAATGAGGTTGCGCCGTTTTGCTTCGCTCGCTTTTTCTCGTTCCAGCCGGTCTTGGCGGAGCTGTAAGTATTGGCCGTAATTGCCTTCGTACGTGTAGACTTTACCCCGGTCTAGTTCAATCATATTCGAGACGACTGTATCGAGGAAGTACCGGTCGTGCGTACTGAGGAGAATAGCCGCTTTGCTATCGTGGAGATACTGTTCAAGCCACATAATGGTCTTGTCGTCGAGATGGTTCGTCGGTTCGTCCATAATGAGGAGGTCGCACGGCATGATGAGGGCCCGAGCCAGGCCGAGGCGTTTGCGCTGACCACCAGAGAGGTTATCCACGACTTGGGTCAGGTCTTCAATGCCTAGTTTTTGCAAAATGACTTTAGCATGCTGTTCTAATTCCCACGCGTGTTGTTCGTCCATGGCAGCAGAGAGTTTCGTCACGGCTGCATCGTCGTCACGAGCTACGGCTTCTTCATACTGCTGTAAAAGCTTCATAACCGGTAAATCTCCGTCAAGAACGCTTTCGAGGACTGTATGGCCCGGAATGAATTGCGGCTCTTGAGGCAAGAAATGCATGCGCATCTTGGGATTGCGCCAAATTTCGCCGCTATCGGCTTCAGAAAGACCTGCAATAATCTTCAGGAGCGTCGTCTTCCCAGCACCGTTGAGGCCAATAAGGCCCAGTTTTTGCCCTTTATCGATTGCAAAGGTCACGTCGTCAAAGAGGACGCGCAGGCCGTATGATTTCTTTACGTTTTCTACAGTTAATATATTCATTCGTATGTCTTCCTTTATTCGTAATATCCCTATGAGCGTATCATAAGGGCTCTTCTTTTTCAAGGCTCTTCGTAGGGAATATAGAAACATATACAGATACTATAACACAAATGTATACTTTTATGGTATCATATAGGGGAACGAAGTAGAAAGAAGGGATAGTAATGACCCCAAAGTTTAAACAACTTATAGAAGAAATTGCCAACGCTGTCACCCACGGCATTGGTGCCATTTTGTCCATTACGGCGTTATGCCTCATGGTTTATGCCGTCTATATTCATCAAGAAGGGCCGTGGCATTTAGCGGCTGTCATCGTCTACGGCGTGTCCCTCATTTTGCTCTACATGATGAGCACGCTCTATCACAGCTTCTTTAGATTGCCCAAAACGGCCTATGTCTTTAAGATACTCGATCACTCAGCCATTTATGTCCTCATTGCCGGGACGTATACGCCTTTTCTCTGGATTACGCTCCGCCAAGGGTCGGGGCCTTTTATGTCCTTCCTCATTTGGAGCCTTGCTTTGATTGGTATTGTCTGGCAGTGCTTTAATGTCAAACGGTTCCACATTATTGCGACGCTCTGCTACGTAGCCATGGGCTGGCTGTCAGTCGTCCTCATTCCGGAATTAAAAGCTTTACTGCCGTGGGACGCTATGGTTTGGCTGATCATTGGCGGTGTGAGCTATACGGCTGGGACGGTCTTTTATTTATGGCGCCGCCTCCCCTTCCAGCATGCCATTTGGCACATCTTTGTCCTCGCCGGTAGTGCGGCCCACTTCTATTGTATTTACGAATTTGTTTTATAACCTATCGGTTCCATGCAAAAAGGGCTTCCTCTTCGGGAAGTCCTTTTTGCATGGTCTTTATGATATTCTCAATTTTCCTCTCACTTTATTTTCTCAAAATTATTGACAATATTGAGAAAAAGCAGTATAGTATAGGAAACAAAACTCGTTGGCCAACGGATGGAGTGATGTGATTGTCTCCCCTGCGGCAGTAGCCGTGTTCTTTATAGCCATGTTCCTTTGCTGCATCTCTGTCGAATCGGCATTGCACGGCATTTTATACGTTGCCAGCATGTTCTCCCTCTTTGTCTCGAAGCATGCTCAGGATATCACGGTCGTGACCATTGCAGCTCCTCTTGCCCTCTTCATGGCAGGGTTCTTTATGAATCGCGCAGTCCACGAATTCAACAACATGTTTATGTCCCATCACACGGCATAAGTTCCATATAAAAAAGGCACTCTCTACGGAGAGTGCCTTTTTGCTGCCTTAAAGGGCTTAGTGTTTCAATTTTTTGAGTTCTTCTTCAAGAACCGGTAATGCTTCAAACAAATCGCCAACAATACCGTAGTGCGCGAATTTGAAAATCGGAGCGTCTGGGTCTTTGTTGACAGCAATGATGTATTCTGCGTCTTGAATGCCCAGTTTATGCTGAATCGCACCGGAAATACCTAAGGCAATGTAGACTTTCGGCGCAATCTTCTTGCCAGTAATCCCGATTTGGAGTTCATGACCAACCCAAGCTTTGTCGACGAGCGGTTTCGTGACGCCAAAACCAGCACCAACTTTAGCGGCAAATTCTTGGACTTTTTTCATGCCTTCTTCGTCACCAACGCCGCGGCCGCAGCCAATGACGAAATCCGAATCGAGTGTAAGCTGTGCAGCTGTGGGCGGAACTTCTGTAAAGCCCGTTACTTTCTGCGTAGCTTTTGCGTCGCCTAAAGCCACTTCTTCTGTAATGACTTCGCCAGTGCGGTTTGCATCACTAGCAGGACGAGCGAAAATGCCCTGGGCAACTGTGCCGAGCTGCGGGAATGTAGTCGTTACGATTTTGACGAAGAGTTTGCCTGTGTATGCCGGGCGAATCCAAGTCAATGTTTCGTTTTCTTTGCTGTCGTAGTGTACGTCAATGCAGTCTGCTACGAGGCCAACCTGCAATGCTGCAGAAAGACGACCGCCTAAGTCACGGCCATCGTTAGTGCCGCTAATGAGGACTGCGTTCGGTTCATATTTTTTAATGACTCCTGCAGCAGCCTGTGTGTAGAGAGCAGAATCGAAAGCGTTCAAGGTGCTGTTCGTAGCAACGATGACAGCATCTGCACCGTAGGAGATGACTTCTTGTGCTTTATCTTTTGCACCTTCGCCGATGACGAGACCGACTAAGGCATGGTTATGGGAATCAGCAAGTTTTCTGCCTTTCCCTAATAATTCAATGCTAACGGGGCTAATGGCACCGTCATGGAGTTCAATATATACTAATACGCTGTTTTTCAGTTCCATGTTGCTCCTCCTCCCTTATAATACGTTCTTGTCGTGTAATTCAGCGACAAGTTTGGTAACGGCTTCCGAAACAGTAGCACCTTCAATCATGGTGCCAGTCGGATGCGGTTCAGGAGCAAATAATTTCGTAACTTCTGTAGCAGAGCCAGCTTTGCCGACTTCTTCTGCTGTAAGACCAAGGTCTTCTGCTTTTAAGACGTCAAAGACAGCTTTTTTCGCAGCCATTTTGCCTTTAATACGGGCACTGCGCGGTGTGTTTGCATCTTCTGTAACGGAAACAACTGCCGGAACAGGTACTTCGACCGTTTCGAGGCCGTTGTTGTTTTTCCGCGTAATTTTGATGACACCGTCTGTAGCTTCGACAGAATCGGCATTGGATGCGAGGGAGAACCCTAAGTACTGAGCAAGAGCCGGCGGAATCTGGCCCGTGTCACCATCAGTAGAACGTTTGCCTGTGAAGACGAGGTCTGCACCACCGAGGGTTTCAATAGCTTTTGACAAGATTTTGCCTGTTGCCAGCGTATCGGAACCTGCCATGCGTTCGTCCGAAACGAGGACCCCTTTATCTACACCAATAGCAATCCCTTCACGCATGACTTCGCCAGCCGTAGCCGGGCCCATGGTGATGATTGTAATTGTACCACCGACAGCATCTTTTACAGCCAGAGCCGCTTCAATGGCATTCATATCTACAGGATTCAATTTAGACGGTGCACCAACACGAACTAAATTGCCTTCTTTTGCATCAATTTTAATGTCTGAAATGGCCGGTACTTGTTTTACCAATACTACAATATTCATACACAAACCTCCTTATGTATTTGTATATTAAACATATACCACTATTGTATAGTGTATCATGAGAGTAATTATTACGCAATAATAGAATTGCTACTTCTCGAGAATTTACGCTGCTCTTACAAGAAGATATAAAAACGGCCTTACCCCAAAGGCTAAGGCCGTTTCCATTATTTGTGAATTATTGTTTCTGACCAGAAGGCAGTTCTGATTTATCTACCTTACGGTACGTAATACCTAAGCGTTTTTCAGCTTCTTCTTCGGAGCAAGCAGAGCATTTACCATTGCAAACGAATTCCTTCGTATTGCTATGTTTCTTGCCATTATCCTTGCTGCCGCCGCAACAACTAGCAGTCCCTTTGAAGAGACCATAAATGTGACGGCCAAAGTACGCAACAGCACAAAGTACAACTAAAGCAACAATCCATTGACCTGGAGTTGATGGCATAATAACTACCTCCTTTACACCAGATTCGTCAAACTATATTGCTTATGCACCTAACCCCATAGCGAGAGCTACACGGTATACAACGAATGCGAATACATAAGCAATTACCAAGCTGTTAGCATCGGCAACGAGTAACCATTTCCAGGAGTTCGTTTCACGTTTGATAACAGCCATTGCAGCGACGCAAGGCATGTAGAGTAACATGAAGACCATCAAGGAAAGAGCAACTGCCGAGTTGAAGTCCGGGTCTTGAGCCAAGTATTCAACGAGCGGAGCCTGGTTAGCATCATCAGCTTCTACAGAGTAGATAGTAGCTAATGTAGAAATAACCGTTTCTTTTGCAGCGGTGCAGGCAATGATACCTACGCCAATCTTCCAGTCAAAGCCGAGCGGTGCAAGTACTGGTTGGATGAAGTGACCAACTGAGGAAGCATAGGACTGGGAAATTTTTTCAGCGTTCTGTTCGTCATCGAGTTTGCTCGATGCGTCGTCAGCTTCTGTTTTAGCATCAAAGAGCGGTAATGCTTTTGCGTAGTTATCCGGGTCTTTCGCTTTCAAATCTTCGAAAGCATCAGGATACTGCGGTTTATCTTCTTCAACTTGTTTAGCTTCTTCAACGTCAGATACTTCTGTATCTTCGTCTGCATTTTCAGCAGCAGCGTCAGCAGCAGCAACCATGTCATCATACATAGCTTTGATGTCGCCGCTGTCATCTAAAGAACCACTAGCGATGCCATAGGACTGAAGGATTTCAGACTGTTTAGCATCCATTTGCTGTTCAACTTGTTCTTTAGCAGCATCATAATCTTTGGAGTAATCAACGTCCATCGGGTAGGATGTTAACCACCATACGATGATGGATGCGCCAAGGATGAAGGTACCAGCTTTTTTGAGGTACAATACAGCACGTTCCCACATGTGCATCAAAACACCTTTGATGGTCGGAATGTGGTACGGCGGCATTTCCATAACGAACGGTTCCTGTTCGCCTTTGAATACTGTATGACGTAATGCAAGGGCAACAGCAACAGCAACGATAATACCGAGTAAGTACATAGCGAAGAGCAATGTACCAGCATAACCAGAATCACCGAAGAATGCAGCGATTAACAACGTGTAAACCGGGAGACGAGCGCCGCAGCTCATGAACGGGCAAGCGAGAATCGTCGCCATACGGTCACGGGGGTTATCCAACGTACGAGCAGCCATGATGCCCGGTACGTTACAACCAAAGCCGAGAATCATCGGGATAAAGGATTTACCATGTAAGCCCAATGCTCTCATGGCACGGTCGATTAAGAATGCTGCACGAGCCATGTAACCAGTATCTTCGAGTAAGGAAATGAACAAGTATAAGAGAACGATTAACGGTACGAAACTGAGGACCGAACCAACACCGCCGATAACGCCATCGACGAGCAAGGAACGAAGGGTATCGTCTGTAATCGCATCATTTAAGAAATCACTTAACATACCGAAGCCGGCATCTAACCAGTCCTGCGGATATGCACCGAGCGTAATGACGGCGTTGAACATTACCCACATGAGGACTAAGAAAATGGGAATACCGAGCCAATGGTTCGTGAGGACGCGGTCGATTTTATCGGACAACGTATCGCTTGTGCCGCGAGCAATGATAGCTGCGTTGAACGAAGCCGTTGCGAATTTGTAGCGACATTCAGCAAAATAGAAGTCCAAATCGATTTTGTCTTTTAAGGAATCACGCATGGAAGAAGCAAGTTCCAAAATTTTCTGGGTACCGTCCATAGCTTTTACTTTACTTACGACATCGACGTCGTTTTCGAGTAATTTAACAGCGAGCCAACGAGTCGGGTAGTTAATGATGCCCGTTTTGTTAATAGCGTCTGTTAAAGTAGCGATGGAAGGTTCTACTTCTGCGCCGTAGTCAACTTTTGCATTGACTAAGTTCTTCGTTTTTTCTTCGTTGACGATAACATCGAGTAATTCTTTCGTACCAATGTTTTTACTACCAACTAAAGGAACAACGACAGCACCTAATTGTTCGCCCAATTTTTTGAGGTCAATTTTAATGCCCATACGTTCAGCAATATCCATCATGTTCAGGGCAATGACCATAGGACGGCCTAATTCTACGAGCTGTGCAGCTAAGTACAAGTTACGTTCGAGGTTGGATGCGTCCAAAACATTTACGATGATGTCCGGTTTTTCATTAATAATAACGTTTCGAGCAACAACTTCATCGAGCGAACGAGCTGTTAAGCTGTACGTACCTGGTAAGTCAACGAAAAGAAGTTCTTTACCTTCATATTTCGTATGGCCTTCCTTTTTTTCAACAGTAACACCAGGATAGTTACCGACGTGCTGTTTAGCACCTGTAATGTTGTTAAAAATTGTCGTCTTACCGCAGTTAGGGTTGCCGGCTAAGGCAATCTTCATTTCTCCTGCATTATCCATGACTACTATTTCCCCCTTAATCGACAGCTACACTAATCATAGCTGCTTCAGCCTTTCTCAAAGCCAATTCAGTACCTTTGACTTTTACTTCGATTGGGTCGCCCAATGGTGCCCGTTTGATGACAGAAATATGGGATCCTTTTACGACACCCATATCCACGAGACGGTGCTGGATATTGCCGTGGCCTTCAACAGCTTCGACAATGCCTTTCTGGCCGTCTTTCATGGTTGCCAACTTGACGATTTGACTCATCGTACTACCTCCCCTTCCTTGTTACTTCATGCGGATTGTTCATGCCAAAAAGCGGCTTACTCAGCCGCTTTGTCGCACTGACAACGCTCCGCACGATCTTCTAATATACACTTAAGCGCATTTGAGCTGCTCGTATGGGAACGAACGACTTCGACGTTCTTGCGCTGTGCTTCCTTCAAGGCACAACGTACCATACTGTGGCTCACTGTGCTAGTGAACAATACCACTAAGTCCGGCGAACCGATTTTGGATTTGAAATCACTCGGGACTTGCGTAAATACTTTTGCCTTGTACTTATATTTTTTGCAAATATTTTTGTACCGGCAAACCATACAATCATTTCCACCAACTATGACGACACTCATTTACATCGCTCCTTTACGCGCTCCGTAAATAATACTCACACATCCCTTCATCTCGTGAGAATGACGTTCATTACCATGCTTAGTATATAAAAATATAGAATCTCTGTCAATACCCATTTTATAAAATTTAATAATAATCCTCAATTATAACGTTTAAATTTCTATAATCCGTATAGAACACCTCTTTTTTAGTAGGTACTATACATTTTTTTCTATATATAGAAAAAAATATTTTTATTTTCTTTCACAAATACAATTTTTAAATTGACCATCTATATTATTTATATATCTATAAAATTATATTATGACAGTCTATTTTGTAATGTTGTTCTCATTTTAATAAGTAAAATAAAAGTAAAAAGAAGAGTTATATTGCTAAATTCGTATAGCTATATAACTCTTCTCTATTATATGTACCCGCGCTCACATAGGCTGACGTACACGCCGTCGCCAATGATGATATGGTCAAGGACCGGGATTTCCATAATTTCCCCGGCTCTGGCAATATGCTGGGTCACGGCAATGTCTTCACGGCTCGGCTCAGGGTCGCCGGACGGATGGTTGTGCAATAAGACTACAGAAGCCGCATTGTAGCGCAAGGCCCAGCGAAAGACGTCCCGTGCCTTAGCCAGGCTCGCGTCGAGCGTGCCCACACTCAAAGTCTGATGGGCAATGAGCTGATTCTTCGTCGATAAATAGACGGCGCAGAACGACTCTTGCGGCAAAAAGCGCATGTCTTCCATGACGTATTCGGCGATTGCTTCAGGCGAGCTAAAATCCGGTGCTTTTTGTTTCACCCGCTGCCGGGCAATGCGCCGCCCTAACTCGACAGCAGCACCAATGGTCACGGCCTTATCGAGGCCAATACCGCGGACTGCACAGAGGTCGCTCGTATTCGTTTCACTAAGGTAGTAAATGTTTTCGCCCGGCAAGCCGCGCAAGAGTTCGCGTGACACGTCGAGGACGGACTTCCCTTTCACGCCTGTACGCAGCAAAATAGCTAAGATTTCGTGGTCACTTAGGCCTGACGGGCCGTGGCGCAAGAATTTTTCTCTTGGTTTATCTTGTCGTGTATACTCACGGAGGGGAACATTCATAAATCCACCTTAGCTTTGCGCAGCATCTTGCAGACCTGCGATAAAGGCAGGCCGACGACGTTCGTATAGGAACCGTTGATTTTTTCGACAAAAGCTGCAGCTCTTCCTTGAATGCCATAAGCACCGGCTTTGTCGAGCGGTTCACCCGTTGCGACATAAGCATCGATTTCTTTATCGCTCAAATCGCGGAACCAGACCTTTGTTTCGACGACTTTCGTCCGTACTGTATCGTCTTTCACTAAGGCTACTGCTGTCAGAACGGAGTGTTTTTTATCAGACAAGGCGTGGAGCATGTCTTTTGCTTCTTTTTCGTTCTTCGGTTTGCCTAAGACTTTATTGTCTACGACGACAATCGTATCGGCACCGAGCACCCACTGTTTCGGATATTTACTAGCGACATCCTTGGCTTTCCCTACGGCCTGGGCTTCGACGAATTTTTCCGGGTCCTTTTTCTTCGGTGCTTCTTCGCGATACGAACTTGGGTTGACCATATAGGGAATGTCGATTTGTGTCAATAATTCTCGCCGCCGCGGCGAGCCTGATGCTAAAATAAGCAAACTAATTACCTCCTACCTGACATGACGGAATATAAACAAGGCTAAAAAAATACCTATAATGCTCAATATATTTGGGGCCACATGGATGCCGAACTGGATTTCCATGACGTACAGATTTATATTCACGTGTTGGATATTAAAAATTTCATAGTGCTGTGACAAGAGCGGCATAACATTACCGAACATAGGCATGCCTTCTAAGACATCGCCAAGGATACCGCCTAAGATACCACCGACAATTAAAAAGACCATACACAATAGAATTCCTTTGGAATCTACGCCTTTCATCAAGTACTTTCCTCCTTTCTGGTAATGCTTACGGCTTCATTATACCTTGTTCACCATGGCGGTGCAACTAAAACGGAAAAAGGACAGACCTTATCAGGAAAATCTAATATTTCCTACAGTCTGTCCTTATATTTATATTATATTACCATAAAATTTTACTTTTTCTTTTGCATTTTAGCCCATGTATCACGAAGGCCTACAATCCGATTGACAACCATGTGGTCGGCTGTCGTATCAGGGTCGATGACGAAATAGCCTTGGCGGAGGAACTGGAATTTATCGCCAGCTTTGTAGTCTTTCAAAGCTGCTTCGCCTTTGCTGTGGTATACATCGAGGCTGTGCGGATTAATTTGCGCAAGGAAGTCTTTGCTGTCTGCTTCGTCATTATCTTCTGTCTTTAAGAGATAATCGTAGACGCGCGTTTCTACATCGACAGCATCTTCGGCATTGACCCAGTGGAGGGTTCCTTTGACTTTGCGGTCTGCATGGATGCCGCTGCCGCTCTTCGTTTCCGGGTCGTACGTGCAGTGCAATTCGACAATGTTGCCGTCTGCGTCTTTAATGACTTCTTCGCATTTAATGATGTATGCATATTTCAAGCGAACTTCTTTGCCCGGTGCGAGACGGAAGAATTTCTTCACTGGTTCTTCCATGAAGTCATTCTTTTCGATGTAAATGGTCTTGCTGAAGGTCATTTCGCGCGTGCCCATGGCTTCGTTTTCTTGGTTGTTGTCGGCAACGCACGCTTCGGTCTTGCCGTCTGGGTAGTTCGTAATGACTATTTTCAGTGGGTCAATGACGGTCATCAGGCGCGGTGCTTTTAATTTTAAATCTTCGCGGATACAGTATTCCAGGAGCGATACGTCGACCGTGCTGTCTGCTTTGGCAACGCCAATGCGTTCGCAGAAATCGCGAATAGCTTCGGGCGTATAACCACGACGGCGAATACCGGCAATGGTCGGCATACGGGGGTCATCCCAGCCGCTGACGATGCCTTTTTCGACGAGGACGCGGAGTTTGCGTTTACTCATGACCATGTTCGTAATGTTGAGGCGTGCAAATTCAATCTGCCGCGGTTTCTGGCCTTCTGGGTCTTCCCATTCTTCGAGGCACCAGTTATAAAGGGGACGATGGTCTTCGAATTCGAGGGTGCAAATAGAGTGCGTAATCCGTTCGATTGCGTCGGAAATAGGATGAGCAAAGTCGTACATCGGATAAATGCACCATTTGTCGCCTGTCCGGTGATGTGCTGCATGGACGATACGATAAATGACAGGGTCGCGCATGTTAATGTTCGGGCTGGCCATGTCGATTTTTGCACGGAGTACTTTTTCGCCGTCAGCGTATTTGCCTTCTTTCATTTCTTCAAAGAGGCGTAAGTTTTCTTCGACACTGCGGTTGCGGTACGGGCTTTCTTTCCCCGGTTCATTAAAGGTGCCGCGGTATTCCCGGATTTGGTCGCCTGTGAGGTCATCTACATAGGCTTTGCCGAGTTTTATCAATTTTACAGCGTAGTTGTAAATGGTGTCGAAGTAATCAGATGTATAAAACATACGGTCATCCCATGTAAAGCCGAGCCATTTTACGTCTTCTTTAATGGAATTGACGTATTCAACGTTTTCTTTCGATGGATTGGTGTCATCAAAACGGAGATTCGTCAAACCGCCGTACTTCTGGGCAATCCCAAAATTGAGGCAAATCGATTTGGCATGGCCAATATGGAGGTAGCCGTTCGGTTCCGGTGGGAAACGGGTGTGCACTCTTTTCCCGTATTTGTTTGACGCATTGTCTTCGTCGATAATGTTTTCTATAAAATTCTTTGTGATTTCGTTATCCATCAACGATTCTCTCCTTTGCTTATAATAGTTAATTGTATCATACTCATTTACATTTATCACTATCTATTTTCTTATATTATATATTATACACGGAATCAACCTTATTTTCGTAAAATTATGATATAATACACGTATACTAGGTATTACCAAAAAGGAGAATGCACCTATGGAGATGAAAAAACTCGTAACCTTTGAAGATTTAGGCCTCGTCCAGTGGGGTGTCTTAAATGCCGACGAAACAGGCGTATACAGCACCATTGCTTTAGAAGAAGCGTTCTTTACGCCCCTCCCGGAAACGATGCTCGAATTTATCCGCCAAGGCAATGAAGGCCTCCTCGCCCTTGGCGACGCACTGGAACAAAACGAACGGACTGACGCAGTCAAAGCAAAGCCCCTCGATACAGTCCGCATCATGGCCCCTATTCCCAATCTCGAACGGAACGTCTTCTGTATTGGCAAAAACTATACAGAACACATTGCAGAATTTGACAAAACGGCTATGCCCAAACCGCCGAAATATCCCCTCATTTTCACGAAAGCTACGACGTCTGTCATCGGCCCGGACGATGCCATTAACTTGCATACGAACGTGACGAATGCCGTCGACTACGAAGGCGAACTGGCCGTTATCATCGGCAAAGCAGGCTCTGATATTCCTGTGAGCGAAGCCATGGATTACGTCTACGGCTTTACCATTTTAAATGACGTAACGTCCCGCGACCTCCAAGCTAACCACATCCAGTGGTTCCACGGCAAGAGCCTCGATACATTCTGCCCTATGGGGCCGTATGTACTCCTCCGCGATGCTGCACCGGATACGTTCGATGTGGTCACCAAAGTCAATGACGAAGTACGGCAAGATGCCTCGACAGGCGAATTTATTTTCACCATTCCCCAGCTCATTAAGACCATTTCCGAAGGGACGACCCTCCTCCCTGGCGATGTCATTGCTACAGGCACGCCGTCTGGTGTGGGCGTAGGCTTCAATCCGCCGCGGTATTTAAAAACCGGTGATACAGTATCCATTGAGATTTCCGGTATTGGTACACTGACGAATCCTGTAAAATAAACTATCTACAAGAAAAGCGTATGTCTCTTCCCTAATGGGAAAAGGCATACGCTTTTTTATTACGATGGATATAAGCGATGTAACCACCGCCGTTCTGGCTGCATAATATACCAAATTAAAAAGGCCGAAATAGACATGAAAATACCACCAGGAATAGATGTCCATGCGAGCCCTAACGTATCGACGGTCAGGCTCCCTACAGCCGTCCCTAAGGCCACACCAATATTAAAGGCCGTCGGACTGCATGCACTAGCCATAAAGGTCGTGCCCGGATGAAAGAGCTTGGACAGAATCGTACAAATGCCAAAGACAGCAGCAATGGCAAAATAGGAAATGACCATGCCTGCCTGCGTGAGCGGCACTGCAAAGGTATCGGCAATTTCCGGGATAATCCCAATAATGATAAATTCACACGCTCCTTGGACAAAACTGAGTAAAATAAGCGATAAGACAGCACCGTTCCACTTAGGCGACTCCCCTTTTTGTTGTGTATTGCTTTTATTATACAGCTATTTCCTGTCTCTAAAAAAGAGCTTCTAAGCAAATATTTTTAGAGTTAAACACAAAATAGAACACCATCTTTTCTTCAGCCAAGATTTTCACAAGGGCACAGAAAAGACGGTGTTGCATGGTTTACAACGTAATTGTTGATAAAATATTATTTGTCATGGAGCAAGCTGTGTTTATGTCCGTAGACTAAATAAATGAGTAAGCCTAAGACAGACCAGCCAACGAATAAGACGAGCGTGTGCCACGAGAGCTGGGAGAAAACGAAGGCACAGAAGATAAACCCTAAAGGCGCAATGACATGGACTGCGGGGCAGCGGAAACCGCGCGGTTTATCTGGATAGAGTCTACGTAGTACGAGGATGCCTACGCACGAGCAAAGGAAGGCGAAAATCGTACCGGCACTACACGTTTCGGCAACGATATGAATCGGTGTAAAGCCTGTAATGCAAGCGACGATGACACCGACGATAATCTGAATAATGTACGGCGTATGGAACTTCGGATGGACTTTGTACAAGCCCATCGGCATGAGGCCGTCACGGCTCATAGAATAGAGCGCACGGCTCTGGGCAAAGAGCATGGCCAAGACAACAGTCGACAAGCCGCACAATGCACCTGTACCGACGATAGCCGAGCCTAAATGCATGCCAATATATTCTAAGACATACGAAGCCGGAGCGGCTGTATCCAGTAAGGGGAACGGAACGACGCCGGTCATAGCCGCGCACACAGCAATGTAGAGAATCGTACAAATACTGAGAGCGGCAATGATACCAATAGGCATATCCCGTTTGGGATTCTTCGTTTCTTCCGCTGCTGTAGACAAAGCATCAAAGCCAAGGTACGCAAAGAAAAGTACGGCTGTACCAGACGCTACACCAGACCAGCCATAAGGCAAGAACGGTGTCCAGTTAATAGGATCCACATGTGGTGCTGCTAAGAAGAGGAAGACTAAAATCGTCGTGATTTTAACATACACGAGAATGCGGTTGACATGGGCACTTTCACGAACGCCAATAATTAAGAGTGCCGTAGCAAATAAGACAATCAATACTGCCGGGAGATTGACAATACCTCCATCAGCAGGCACAGCCGTTAATTCTTTCGGTAAATCAATGCCGCATGAATGAAGGATTCCCACGAGGTACGCTGACCACCCACCGGCAACGGCACTGGCTCCGACAGAGTATTCGAGGATTAAGCTCCAGCCGACCCACCAGCCAAAAATTTCACCAAGTGAAGCATACGCATACGTATAGGAACTGCCTGATACAGGCAAGAACGACGCTAATTCAGAGTAAGCCAAGCAAACGAAGGCACAGGTCACAGCCGCAAGGACGAAGGAAAGCATCAGCCCAGGGCCTGCGTATTTCGCAGCACCAATCCCAGTAAGGACGAAAATCCCTGTCCCGATGATGATGCCTAAACCGAGCATAGTCAAGTCAAAGGCACCTAAGGCTTTGGTTAACTTTTTCTCTTCTGCATTGGCCATTAAATCATCAAAGGTTTTACGGCGTAATATACTCATTTACTGCCAGCTCCTTTCACTGCACATTTCCAGAGTACGCCAATGATGTACCCTGTCAAAGCGAAGCAAATCCAGCCCATACCGAGTGTATGGAGCGGCACCACGGTGTTGAAAATCGTGTCAATAGCACCGAGCGGAATCTGTGCCGTCTGGAGACCCGTGACGACAGCAACGATGCAGGTCAAGCCTACAGTCCACGCATAGACACACTGACGACCATCAAAGATAGGATGTAAGAACGTCAAAATAACTAAGACGACGACGAGAGGATAAATGAACATAAGCACCGGAATAGCGGCGACGATAATCGTATGGAGGCCAAACATAGCTACGCCAAAGGAGAAAATCGAGAAGATAGCGACCCAGACTTTGTAGCCAATACCGCCAACGAGGGCATGGAAATAAGCCGCACACGACGTAATGAGGCCAATACTCGTCGAAAGACATGCCAGCAAGACGATGACAGCCAAGATGATAGCCCCGACATTCCCAAAGAGAATCTGTGCACTCAACGAAAGGACAGGGGCCCCTGTGCTTTGAATACCAATGGCCATGACGCTATCAGCCCCAATTTTAGCAATGAAAATATAGACAAATGCCAAACAGCCAACAGCAATACAGCCGGCTTTAAAGACTTCGCGCGTTACTTCAGACGGTGTAGCCGCGCCGTCTTCGATGACAAATTCAATGACTAAAATAGCAAAGACGAGCGACGCAATGGCATCCATCGTATTGTAGCCATCGAGGAAACCCTGAATAGCAGCAAGACTGGTCGTTGCGTACGCTGCTGTCGGAGCCTGGGGATCACCTAAAGGCGAAATAAAGGATTTAACAATCAATAAGACAATGATCACTAAGAGCGCAGGCGTTAAGATTTTGCCAATACGGTCTACGAGTTTTTGCGGTGTTGCTGAAAGCCAGTAGGAAATGACAAAGAAAATAACTAAGAATACAGTCATAATCATGTCACTGCCGCCGTTTTCTAAGAATGGACGAATGGCAATTTCGTAGGATACACTACCTGTACGAGGTGTGGCAAAGCACGGGCCAATGGTCAAATACGAGATGACTGTAAAGAATAAGCCGAATTTCGGATGAACACGGCTGGCTAATTCCTGCAAGTTCTTACAGCCCGAATAGCCCATAGCCAGTACCCCAGCCAGCGGCAACCCTACGCCGGTGACGATAAAGCCAATGACAGCCCACCAGACGTTAGTGCCTGCATTTTGCCCCATCGAAGCCGGGAAAATTAAGTTACCAGCACCAAAAAAGAGGGCAAAAAGCATTAACCCAATGGCAATGGTACGATTTTGTTTTTTCTCATCCATATGACAAACCTCCTTCGTTTTCTTATTTTCATAAATTCATAAGGACAGAAAGAAAAATAGAATTAAAATATTAATTTATGTGTTTATTATATCATAAAATAGCAAGTTATTAATGCGTTTACATCATATTTAATCAAATTCTAATGTTTCTCTCATTTTACGCTCAGAAAAGTGTGATATATTTCACGTATAATAAAAAACGATGCCCTTTTAGGCATCGTTACGTCCATCATAATATAATTGTAATCCTTGCAGTAAAGACTGATTTTCGGCTCTCGTCCACACAGCTGCGCGAATGTACTGCGCCGTCAATCCCGGATAGTACTGGCAGTTTCGCAGGAGTATGCCCTGCTCTTTGAGGCCTGCACAGACTGCCGCCGCATCGCCCCATGTCTTGCCGAGACGGAGCAAGATGAAATTTACAGCTGGTGAAAAGACGTACAAATCAGGCAGGCTCTGTAATTGAGAAAAGAGCCACTCCTTCTCCGCTGTCACGAAGGCTCTCGTTTTTTCTAAAAAGAATCCGTCCCCTAAGGCCGTTACGCCTGCCGCTTGGGCTAAGACATTGACGTTCCAGCAGTCTTTGTGTGCTTCTAGCAAGGCTGCTCGCTGCGGTGCCATGACGGCAAAGCCAAGGCGCAAGCCCGGCAAAGCAAAGCATTTCGTCAGTGACCGCAAGACGATGAGATTATCGTACTGCGCCACGCACGGGATGAGGCTGTAAGGCTTGTCATCGAGGAAATCGAGGAATGATTCATCGACGATGACCGTCGTCCCCACTTTCTGCGCCGCCGCGACGAGTGGTAACAGTTCGTCTGTCGTAGAGAGCACGCCTGTGGGATTATTGGGATTGCCCAAGACGACGACATCCGCTGCTGCAAGACGCCCCTCCAAGACCTGCCAAGGAACGGCAAAGTCATCCTTTTCAGATAGATAGAGATAGGATATCTGGGCCTCTCCTGCCCGTCCGGCCCGTTCGTATTCACTAAAAGACGGCACTGGTAAGAGGAGCCGCTGGTGTCGATACGTATGAAAATAGACATACAAGAGTTCAGCAGCACCGTTCCCCAAAAGGAGTTGGTCTGTATCGACCTGATAGTGACGGCATAGAGCCTCCTTGAGAGCCGTGCCCTTTGGGTCAGGATAATGAATAACATCCCCTATATGAGCACGCAGCGTCTCGGCAGTCGCCGGAGAAAGTCCTAAGGGATTAATATTGGCACTAAAATCAAGCCATGTACCGGCTGTTCGTTTGGCGTAAATATTACCGCCGTGGATAAATTGTTCGTTCATCATTCACCTATAAGAGGCCCTATAGCCGCCAGAGACGACTTGGACTGTATCGTAATATGTTCCTTCATATTGAATCTGCTCCAGTCCTGCACAGACGGACTGGGCATAATAGGCATCTTCTCTCTCAGGACGAAAAAGGATACCAATCATAGTGCCGCTGTGGGCGACGTTTATGCCTAAAGCACCACGACTCATCATTTCCGTATAGAGTTCATCCAAACGAGGCTTGGGCAGTATCTGTTGATTGGCAAAGGCACTGGCTGTAGCGGCCGCACCGATACGCTCATAAGACCACGGCTCGTGGAGCAAGGCCTGTACAGCAGGCGAAAGTTCTCCCCTTTCGTCTGGATGAGACGCGTGAAACTGCAACGTATCGACGTTACCGCCTGTGTCAATCATGACGATGACGAGCGGCAGGGCGTAATCATAGACGCGATGGATTTGCCCTGTTTCATAATTGAGGCAGCAGAGGCCTGGGCAAAAGACACCGTCTGTAGGCTCAATGCTCGCCGCAATATAGGCTGCTTCTTGCGCCGTTAATTCTTTTTCTAAGGCCGTCGCTGCGGCATAGAGAACAGCCCCCATATCAGCAGAACTAGAAGCCATACCTTTCCCACGCGGAATAGACGAAGCTACAGTCAGGCTATAGGGAAAATTTGCGACCTTATAATAGGACAATATACGCCGTAAGGCTTCCCTGCTTTTCCAGCCCGTCGGCCTCTCGCCTCGGCCGTCATCGCGTACAGTGGCCACAGCATAGCGATGAATGGGCAATGTCACGAGGAAGGGGGCCCCATGAAGATAGCCTTGGACGAGTTCACCACACGAAGCCGGTACGGCTACAGATAGTTCCATTTACCACCACCGCCAGAGCATGACTGCTACCAAAGTCCAAAAAGTCGCGCCATACATCATATAAATAGCTTGCCGAATATGGTAGGCCTGCAAGGGCTTTGTTGGCTCGCCCATGTAGGCGCGGAAGGTCATTTTTCCAAAATAGGAATTGTACCCACCGAGGCGAATACCTAAGGCTCCGGCCACAGCCGCTTCAGCATAGCCCCCATTGGGGCTCGGGTGTTTTTTTGCATCGCGGTAGATCATCTTCACAGCATTCCACCAACGATAGCGCAAGATGAGTGCCGTGAGGACGAAGAAGACCGTTCCAATGCGCGCAGGAATCCAGTTCAGTACATCGTCAAGGCGCGCGGCGACGCGGCCAAAATAGAGATACTTGTCGTTTTTATAAGCAATCATCGAGTCCAGCGTATTGGCCGCCCGATAGAGCACAGCTAAAGGCAAGCCGCCGAGGGCAAACCAAAAGAGCGGTGAAATAATGCCATCTACTGTATTTTCGGCAATCGTTTCGACCGTCGCCCGCGTCACTTCTCCTTCGTCGAGCTTGTCCGTATCGCGCCCTACAATCCAGGACACTTTCATGCGCGCAATTTCCAAATGATGATGCATGAGATAGTGGCGGATTTCCTGCCCTGCTGTAGCCAGGCTCTTCGGGCAAATCATGAGAGATAAGAGCAAACTTTCTACGCCATAATAGATGTATATGTTATGAATATACCCTAAGATCCAGACTATCCCATTAGCAATGTCGTAGCAAATACCAAGCGTCAAAGCAACGACGATGCCGCCGAGCATGATTTGCCGCTTTGGCGAAGCTTCTTTATTGTAAAACCATCCTTCTAAGAGGGCAATGAGTCTGCCCATGAGCGCAACCGGATGAAATGAACTGCGCGGGTCGCCAATAACTTGGTCCCACAAAAAGGCAAAGAGTGCCGTAATCATTCCCTATCACCTGCCATGATGCGCCGTATCTTATCTATATCTAAATGGCGGCGTACAACGTCAGCCAGCCGATTATAGGCCGCTTCCTTTTCCCCTTGTAATTGCCGTATCTGTACGGTCCCCGAGAGGCCTTTGTGGGTATACAAAGCCTGTAAAAACTGCTGGCGAAAATCGTCATTATCGAAAATCCCATGCATATATGTGCCCCAGACGAGGCCATCTGGCCGGGCTGTACTGCACACGTCGTCACAAGCCTTGCCTAAGCGGCTCGTCACATGAATAGGATAATCATAGGTGTTATCGTCGCAGACGGTCTGACCCATATGGATTTCGTAGCCACGCAGTTCTGGTACGCTTATCTTCGCCCCAACGAAAGGCAAGGCCTGACACGTACCGTGCACTTGAGCCGTCAATTTTTCAGCATTAAAAGTCGTTTCTATAGGCAGTAAGCCAAGGCCTGCAATTTCTCCCAAATCTGATTCTGTATGAAGTGGGTCAGCAATCTTCGTACCGAGCATTTGGTAGCCCCCGCAAATCCCGACAACGGGCACGCCGCGCTGCATTGCCTTTTGAATAGCTGCACCTAAGCCGCTTTGCTGGAGCCAGCGCATATCTTCTGTCGTATTTTTACTGCCCGGCAAGAAGATTACGTCGGGATTGCCTAATTCTGCTACATCTTGGACGTAATAGAGAGACGTAACAGCTTCAGCCCCCAAGCTGTCAAAGTCTGTAAAATTAGAAATCTTCGACACTTGGATGACTGCCAGTTGCAGCGGCCCTGTACCGGTCTGCTGGCGTTTATCCTCAAGGGATACAGAATCTTCTTCATCAATGCCGAGATGTTCAATGTACGGAATGACACCAAGTACGGGCTTGCCTGTCTTTTCTTCTAAGAAATCGACGGCTGGCGTAAAGAGCGATATATCACCGCGGAATTTATTAATTACCAAGCCTTTGACTAGAGCCCGTTCGTCTTCATCGAGTAATTCCAGGGTCCCAACGAGAGCTGCCAGAGAGCCGCCGCGGTCAATATCGGCAACGAGCAAGACCGGAGCCTGGACGGCTTTGGCAACACGCATATTGACGATGTCGTTGGCTTTTAAGTTGACTTCTGCCGGACTACCGGCACCTTCGATGACAACGACATCATAGTCTGTACTGACTTGGCGTAAGGCCTGCTGGACTGCGCCAAAAGCCTTGAGGGAATAACCTTGATGGTATTCCGATGCAGACATATTGCCTACAGGACGGCCATTGATGATGACTTGCGAGCAACTGTTGCCTGTCGGCTTTAAGAGGACTGGATTCATCTCTACAGCTGGTACGAGACCGGCCGCTTCGGCTTGGGCCACTTGGGCGCGGCCCATTTCCAGCCCGTCTGGCGTAACGTATGAATTTAAGGCCATATTTTGCGCTTTAAAGGGAACGACCCGTTTCCCATCTTGTAAAAAAATTCGGCATAAGGCCGTTGTAATAATGCTTTTTCCTACGTGGGAACTCGTCCCTTGGAGCATAATATATTGAGCCACGACTCGGCCCCCTTCGTCTATTGTATTGAATTTCATTATAGACACGATAGGCCGTCTTCGTCAATATTTAGATAGAAAAAAACGCTTCCCCCCTAACAGGAAGAAAGCGTTCGTAAGATATACTTAATGGTTATAATATTTAGGATTGCTAAAGTATTCTTTCGTCTTAGCCCGGACTTGCGGGAACAAAATCAAGAGGGCAATCATGTTCGGAATGATGACGAGGCCCATAGCTAAGTCCTGTACGCCCCAGACTAAGTTGATTTTCCCTAAGGTGCCAATAATGCACAAGAATGGGAAAATGTATTTAATGACATTCGTGACTTTCGTACCGAAGGCGTAGGTAAAGCTTTTTGCTGCATTCCACCACTGACCCATTAAGGTCGTAAAGCAGAAGAGCAAGAGCGCAAAGGTCCCGACGTGTTTCAGCGGTTCCCAAACGGTACCAAAGCCCGTTAAAGCCATAACCGTCGGCGATACACCGTTCTTACCATCCATGCCGGTTACGCCACAAACGAGAGCGGTAATGCTGCAAATAATGATCGTATCGACGAATACTTCTGTAACGCCTGTAATCCCTTCATCGACCGGATGAGGCACGATAGAACAACCATGAGCAAAGGGCGCAGTCCCTTCACCGGCTTCGTTAGAATACATGCCGCGAGAAATGCCGTATTGCATAGCTTTAGCAATGACGTAACCGCCTGTACCGCCAGCAGCGGATTCAAAAGACCAAGCTTGCGTGAAAATCGTATAAATAACATGAGGTACATTCGTAATATTCAGTAACAAGACTAAAATCCCAATAGCAACGTACAAAATGGACATAGTCGGTACTAAGTTCATGGCGACATTCGCTAACCGTTTCAAGCCGCCTAAGGTAATGCATAAGAGCAAGACAATGAGAACAATACCGGTCATGTAGTTTGGTACGCCATAGTTAGAATTGAGGATGCCTGCAATCGTATTCGATTGGACCAGGTTGGCCCCCATCATTTTCGTACACATCAAAATGGCAATGACTACGCCGAGCCAAGGCATCTTGAGGCCGTCGCGAATGTAATACATTGGGCCGCTCAAGAGGTTGCCGTCTGCATCTTTGCCGCGATACATCTGGGATAAGACGATTTCGCCGTATTTCAAAGCCATGCCAAAGAAGGCAGCGAACCACATCCAAAAGACTGCGCCCATGCCACCGGAGACAATAGCCGTAGCGACACCGACGACGTTGCCGCCGCCAACGTTCCCGGCGAGGGTAACCATCATGGCCTTAAAGGTCGAAATGGAGCCGTTCCCTTTATCTTCATGACGGCTTTTAAAAGAATCAATTAAAGTACGGCGAATGATGAACGGAAAATGCCGTACTTGGATGAAGCCATTGGCAAAGGTATATAAAATACCTAAGAATAAGAGCACATAGACGAGCCATTTGCCCCATAAAATCGAGTTTAACCACAAGACTAACTGTTCTAATCCATCCATTATGCTTCTCCTTTGAGGACACGTCCTACCATATCCGGGAAATTCCCAATGACGATATCAATTTTTTTCGCCAATAACCGTTTCACAGCGTTTTCGTCGTTCACTGTAAAGGTGTTGATTTCAATGCCCTGTGCTTGGAGTTCGTCAATGACATCATCTGTCAAGCTGCCATAATAGGGATGATAGCACGCTACGCCTAAGGCTTTCGTGTATGCGCCGGGATTGACGAGCCACGTTTCTGTTAATAAACCATATTTTACATTTGGCGCAATCTTTTTCATGTGTAATATGCTATAATGGTTAAAGCTAGAAATGATGACCTTATCTTCCAGATGATACTGCTGCAACATAGCCCAGACTTTTTCTTCAATGCCCGGATAAGGATAGACACCGGTTTTTAATTCTACGTTCGTCACGAGCGGCGTGTCTTTGACCCAGTTGCAATATTCGTCAAAGGTTGGAATAGCAACGACACCGGTCTTATCCTTGTAGAGATACGATGCATCTAACTGCTTCAGTTCATCTAACGTAAAGTCCCGGACAAAGCCTGTCCCATTGGTCGTGCGGTCGACCCGTTCATCATGGATGACGACGAGCTGGCCATCTTTCGTCAATTGGACATCCATTTCAATGCCATCGGCACCGGCTTCTAAAGCCTTTTGAAAGGCAATCATAGTGTTTTCCGGATAGGCGCCACTAAAGCCACGATGTGCAAAATTTTTCAAAATAATACACTCCTTTTCTGTATTTCATCGCTATTGCTGAAATACGTTGCAATTTATAATGTATAACAAGATAATTATATCGCAAATTCTCTATTCATTACAAACATTATTTTACGAAAGATATGTAAACTATGTATCACAATCGTGTAAAAGGGGGGTATACAATGAGTCACAATCATATCACAGCCAATAATATGCATTATCATTATGGTATATACAAAATATTTTTCTTAGGAGGTATTGGTAAAATATGGCAACAGTCGAAGAAAAACGACAGCATGAACTCCACACAGTCCATTTAATGCTGGAAATCTACTGCCACGGCAAACATCACACGAAAAAAGGCTTATGCTCGGACTGTGAAGACTTATGGCAATACGTCCAAAAACGAGTCGCCCACTGTCCCCACATGGCGACGAAGACCTTTTGCAGTACCTGCCCTACTCATTGTTACGCACCGAAGCGGCAAGAAGAAATCCGCAACGTCATGCGCTACAGCGGCCCGCGTATGCTCTGGCACGCACTGCGCCTGGCTTTGTATCATCTCTATATTCAAGCTAAAACAGCCCTTGCGAAATAACGCAAGGGCTTGTTATATATATTATGTTATAAAGCACTTTGGAGGCGTTCCACATCGGCAACGGTCGTGGCCCAGCTCGTCGCAAAACGGACGACTGTATGCGTTACATCGTACGCTTCCCAATAGCTAAATTCCACCTTTTCTTGCAAGACCTTCATGACATCATTGTCCATGATGACGAAGACTTGGTTCGTTGGCGAGCGAAAGAGCAAAGTATAGCCTTTTTCTTCGAGCGTATCTTGGATACGCCGTGCTGCTACGATAGCCGGTTTGCCCAGGCGGTAATAAAGGTCATTCGTAAAAAGTTCATCAAATTGGACACCTAAAATCCGCCCCTTTGCAAAGAGAGCTCCATGCTGTTTAATAATCGTAAAGAAATGAGGAATCAAGTCTTTCTGCGGCAATACGACAGCTTCGCCAAAGAGGGCACCACACTTTGTACCGCCAATATAAAAGGCATCACAGCATGCGCCTAAGTCCGCCAAGGTAACATCGTTTGTTTCAGCAGCTAAGGCATAGGCCAAACGCGCGCCGTCGACGTAGAGTTTTACGCCGCGGTCATGACAAATCTTGCTTAATGCCGTGAGCTCAGCCTTCGTATAGAGCGTACCAAATTCCGTAGGCTGCGAAATATATAGGAGCCCCGGCATGACCATGTGGTCGTGGTTTTCATCATGCTGGAGGCTGTCAATATAGGCCTCTACTTCTGCAGGGTCCACTTTCCCGGCATGACTGGGCAAGGTCAAGACCTTATGGCCGCTCACTTCAATAGCCCCGGCTTCATGGACGCTGATGTGCCCACTTTCGGCAGCCATGGCCCCTTCATACTGGGGCAACAAAGCATCGATGACGGTGACATTCGTCTGTGTGCCGCCGGACAAGAAATAGACAGCCCCATTGGGACAGGAGCAAGCCTCTAAGATTTTCTGGCTCGCTGCGGCCGAAAAGGAATCGCTCCCATAGCCCGGTGATTTGAGTAAATTCGTCGTCACTAAACGGTTCATCACATCCGGATGGGCGCCTTCCAAATAATCAGATGCAAAGGAAATCTTTTCTTCTACGGGAATCATTGTACTCCCTCCTTGAGACGTAAAGTCTACACGGTTACATCAAAATGTGTCGCCCCTAACTGCAAGGCAAAAGTATTCATATCATTAGCCGAGAGGGTCACGTCCGGAGCCTTGACGATGTCTGCCAGTTCTGCACTCGTAGCAGCCCCTTGGACAGGCACAATCCACGGTTCTTTCCGCAACACCCAAGCTAAGGCAATATCGCTAGTTGTGACCGATTTTTCTTGGGCAAGTTTCGTAATGAGTGACACAAGAGCCCGTTCTTCCGGCGTACCGGACTTGGTGTATTTCATCATGCGCAAGCGAAAAGCCACTTTCTTGTCGTATTCACTCACGCCCATGTAGCACCGCGAATTACCGCCTAAAGCCAAGGGCGCATAAGCTACTAAGCCAATGTGAAGGCGTTTTAAAACAGGAAACATAGCTTCATTCCAGCGAACCATCATGGAAAAGGGTTCAGCAACAGCCGTTACAGAGCAAATTGAATGGGCCCGTTCAATATAAAGAGGCAATCCAGTCGTTATACCCCAATGGCGGATTTTCCCGGCCTCCTTTTCGTCCTTCATAATCCCTGCGACTACTTCTGGTGATAAATTCATAGCATCATCGCGGACGTAAAATAAATCAAGCCAATCCGTGTTTAGCCGTGTAAGCGTCGCATCTACAGCGTGCCTCAAATCATCAGCCGAAGTAATACTCGTCGGACTCCCGGCAGCGAGGACGACATCCTTTCGGGCACTCCCTAAGGCTTTCCCAAAGAGTTGTTCCTGCGCTGTCGTATCGTTGCCGTCGCTCGCATCCATAAAGGTAATGCCCTGCGCAACAGCATCTTGAATCTGCTGGATTGCCGTAGCTTCATCAATACGACCGTGTTTATCCATAAGTCCATGCAAACTATATCCAATGGCCGAAACAGTGAGGTTCTGGCCTAATACACGTTGTTTCATAGTGTATCCCTTCTTTTCCTAAAAAAATAGAAGTGTATCCATTCATACACTTCTATTCTAAATCAAAGGGTTGTAAAAGTAAAACGTTTTCACAAAATAGTCGTATCGATTATGCAAGTATTTTATGATGTTACAAACTACGCGCAGTGCGAATTATCGCCTCTTTGACATCACTAAAAGTCACTGGTCCGCCAATATACACACGTTCCAGTTCTTTTTCTGCATTGACCGTGGCCGCAATCTCAATCGTGCCGCCAGGCTGAGCAATTTTGCACGACACATCCCGTTTGCCAAGGACAGCGAGCGTTGCCGCTACAGCCGCCGAGCCACTGCCGCAGCTATTTTCCCAATAGATCGTATCCGTCGCCGTTACGTACACAGCCGGTATCATTTTCAGCTGTCTTGGGTCAAACAAGATGAGCCCAAACGCTTCGTACCCTTCGTCTTTCGCATAGTCGTACACGGCCTGCCACAACTGTTCCTTGTCTACATGGTCAATATCTAAGACTGTATGGACAAAATGGACGATACCTGGTAAATCGACGCGGTAAAAACGGCTCGGCAAACCGCCAACGTCGACGAGGACTGCCTCCACAGACTCAGGTCTAGGCATTTCAATGAATGCATCATAGGCCCCATCAGAACGGCATTTCGCTTGGGCTGTCAGCAACGTATCACAGCCTGAGCAAGACACAGTATATTCGCCTGTTTCCTGCCCGGAAAGCATCAACGCATAGGCTGCAGACGACCGCGACGCATTGCCGCAAAACTCACCGCCCATCATATCGACGCGCAAGGGCTGGCCCTCTTCCATGGTCAAATAGCCTACTTGCTCAGCAGCCTTGTCGTGAGCCAAGAGCTGTTCTGCTACAGCACTATGTAATGTTTTATCCACTGGATTTAATACTAATATCGTTACGTTCCCACTGGGATTGGCAACGACATATTGAATATTCATGCCTTTACCTTCTTTCGTATTGCATTTGCTTGGGTAACAATCAAGAGAATCCCCGCAAAGATTAAGACCATCCCTAAGGCCGTATGCCAATCAGGCTGTTCCCCTAAAAAGAGAATCCCGCAAAGTACGCCGACGACGGGCACGCCTAAGACGACGACCGACGCTTTGCCTGCTTCCATGTGCGTCAAAATATAATTCCATAAGAAGAAAGCCAATGCCGATGCAAGCACGCCATTATAGGCTAGGCACGCTACGGACATGGCATTCCACGTAATCGTCCCCGTTTCGAAAATAAGGGAGTAAATGCAAACGGAAATAGCACCGGCTACCATTTGCCACGTCGTGTACTGAATCATGTTGCACCCTTGCCCGACGTGCTTTTCATTTTGAATCTTAATGATAACGCCTGCAATAGCCCAAGCAATAGCACCGCTCAAGGCTAAGAGAATCGCTGCAAAATTGCCGCCCCCTTGGATATTCATGAGAATGCACATGCCAATCATGCACGCTGCAATGCCGCCGATTTTCCGCTTCGTCAAGGGTTCATTTAAGAAGAAATATGCCAAAATAGCCATCCACACAGGCATACTGTAGTTAAGGACTGCTACAAGGCCTGCATCTAAATACTGGATACTCACTTGTACGGCTCCTAAGTTAAAGCCAATCTGTAAGACACCAGTGAGGGCAATCCATTTCCAGTATGGCCGCGGCGGTATTGGCAGGCGCAACCACGCATTGACGAGTAATAGCACGACTGCAGCCGACGCAAAGCGAAAGCTCGAAAACGTCAATGGCGGAAAAAAGAGTGTTGCTTCTTTCATGACGACCCAGTTAAATCCCCACACAGCATATAATAAGAGCAACGCTTTTACCATCTAACCCATCCCCTTTCGTATTCTATAAATTTATTATACTAAAGGATTAACAAAAAGTCATGAGAAATATAAAAAAACAGGATTTCTTCTAGAAGAAATCCTGTTTTCTATTGCCTCGCCTTGCGAAAAATCAGAGCATGACGTATAATATAAAAGAAAGGACAGTCTGGTAGTTGTGCACCGGCTCTCCTCCCATAATAATTTACTTGAAGAGGAGCCGTGCTACGCATGGCTTTTTTTCATGCGTGCAACGAATTCTAGCTTATACTATTTTCGTCTGCATTCTGAAATGATTAGAACCACTAAGGTTGCAAAAGCAATCATCAGTGTTAACGCTTCAAATACATTCATTCTAATCACCTCCTATCAAGGAGGAAAAACCGATTACCGGACTATCCCAGGCGAGAAACTCGCCATGAGTACTAGTATACGGTAAATAGTATAAAAAGCAAATATATTTATGACTAAATAAAAAAGACACTGGAAATATTCCAGTGTCTTTTCGTATGGATTGTATGATTTATTTTTTAACTAAATCTGTTTCTGCCTGAATATGCAATTCATGGAGCTGTTTTGCTGTAACTTCAGACGGAGCTTCGCTCATCGGGTCGATTGCGTTCTGTGTTTTCGGGAAAGCAATGACATCACGGATAGATTTCCGCTTGAGCATGAGCATAATCATGCGGTCGAGACCAAATGCCAAGCCGCCATGTGGTGGTGCACCGTATTCAAAAGCACGGAGCAAGAAGCCAAATTTCTGTTCTGCTTCTTTTTTACTCAGGCCGATTGCTTTGAAGACTCGTTCCTGAATTTCAGGCTGGTAAATACGTAGGGAACCGCCGCCTAATTCAATGCCGTTGAGGACGAGGTCATATGCTTTCGCATAGACATGCGCCTGGTCTGTTTCGAGTTTATCCAAATCTTCGTCGCGCGGTGCTGTGAACGGATGGTGCATTGCAACGTAGCGGTGTTCTTCTTCGCTGTATTCGAACATCGGGAAGTCCACAACCCATGTGAAAGCAAATTTGTTTTCGTCAATAAGGCCCATACGACGGCCCATTTCTTTACGGAGTTCGCCAAGAGCTGCTGCAACGACAGACGGTTTATCTGCAATCATGAGGATTAAGTCACCTGTTTCAGCACCGCATTTTTCGCCAATAGCACGGAGTGTGTCTTCACCGAGGAATTTCTTAACCTGCGATTTAAGTGTACCGTCTTCGAGGAAGCCAATCCAAGCGAGGCCTTTTGCGCCATAGCGGCCAACGTATTCGACGAGGCCGTCTAATTCACGGCGAGGAATGTTCGCATCGCCTTTGACGTTGATAGCTTTGACTTGACCGCCATTGTCGACGACACTGCGGAATACTTTAAAATCTGTATCTTTAACGAGGTCTGTAATATCCGTAAATTTCATGTCAAAACGGATATCCGGTTTGTCAGAGCCGTAGTTAGCCATGGCGTAGTCCCAAGTCATGCGATGAATTGGGAGTTCCACTTCGTGGCCAAGAGCTTCTTTGAAGACATAATGAACCATGTTTTCAACGAGCGTCAAGATTTGTTCTTGGTCCATGAAGGACATTTCCATATCGATCTGCGTGAATTCAGGCTGACGGTCTGCACGGAGGTCTTCATCACGGAAGCAGCGTGCAATCTGATAGTACCGGTCCATACCGGAAATCATGAGGAGCTGTTTGAAGAGCTGCGGAGATTGCGGGAGAGCATAGAATTTGCCTGGGTTGACACGGCTTGGTACGAGGTAGTCACGAGCGCCTTCTGGCGTGCTCTTGCAGAGTTCCGGCGTTTCAATATCGATGAAGCCGTTTTCATTTAAGAAGTTACGAATCGCGTGTTTTACTTTATTCCGCATCATGAGGTTATTCTGCATTTCCGGACGACGGAGGTCGAGGTACCGATATTTGAGGCGGATTTTTTCGTCTACGTCGATGTTATCTTCAATGTAGAACGGTGGTGTCTTCGACGAGTTGAGAATCCGTAATTCTTCGCAGCGGATTTCAATCGTACCGGTCTTCATTTTCGGATTGACTGTGTCTTTGTCACGCATACGGACAACGCCGCGAATGGCGAGAACGTATTCCGTACGGACTTGTTCTGCTTTTTTGAAGGCTTCTTCTTCATAGTCTGGCGAAGAAACGACCTGAACAATGCCGGTGCGGTCCCGTAAATCAATAAAAATCAAACCGCCGTGGTCACGACGTCGTTCGACCCAGCCACAGAGCGTGACTTCTTTGCCATTATCCGCTTCGCTTACTTCAGCGCAATACTGCGAGCGGTGTAAACCTTCCATTGTATCCATGAGTTAATCATCCCTTCTTGTGTGTTTCCATATATCCAACAATCCCATCAAGGGGAACGCTGACTTGTTCTTTCGTTTCCATGTTGCGGACTTGGGCAATGCCCTTAGCCAATTCGTCTTCACCAATGATGACCGTATAGTCAGCATCGAGTTTATTAGCAGACTTCATTTGGCCTTTCATGCTGCGGCCCATGAGATCGATTTCTGCATATATATCTTTGGTCCGCAGGGCTTGTTCTAATTCAAAGGCTTTGGTCTTTGCATCGTCCCCAAGGGCCACGATGAAGACAGGCCGTTTCTTCGGAACCGGCGGCAAGAGGCCTTGTTCTTTGAGGGTCAACAAGAGCCGTTCCATACCGATAGCAAAGCCAATGCCTGGTGTCGACGGGCCGCCTACTTCTTCGATGAGGCCATCGTAGCGGCCGCCACCGCAGACCGTGCTCTGTGCGCCTAAGGGAGCGTACATGATTTCAAAGGCCGTATTCGTGTAGTAGTCGAGGCCGCGGACGAGGCGCGGGTCTAATTCGAAAGGAATACCGATTTTCGTCAAATATTCCTGTACTTTTTCAAAGTGTGCTTTGCAGTCGTCACAGAGGTTGTCCGTAATTTCCGGTACACCAATGGAGGCGTGTTTGCACCCTTCTTCTTTGCAATCCAATACGCGGAGAGGATTCTTGTCGAGACGGGCTTTGCAGTCATCGCAGAGTTCGTCTTTTTTACCAGCAAAGAAATCGAGCAGTTTTTGCCGATAAATAGGACGGCAGTGTGGGCAGCCAACGGAGTTTAAATGCAAGACTAAATCATTGAGGCCCAATTCATGGAAGAGCTGGAAAGCCATAGCAATGATTTCTGCATCGACTGCCGGGTCTTTAGAGCCAATTTCTTCGACGCCAAATTGATTAAATTGACGATACCGGCCTGCTTGGGGACGGTCGTGACGGAACATAGGCCCCATGTAGTAGAATTTGTGGACTTTCTGTTCGCCATATAATTTATGTTCTAAAAAGGCGCGGACTACAGAGGCTGTGTTTTCCGGGCGGAGCGTCATGCTTCTGCCGCCGCGGTCATTGAAGGTGTACATTTCCTTCGTTACAACGTCTGTAGTTTCACCAATACCGCGTAAAAATAATTCCGTACTTTCAAACATAGGGGTGCGAATTTCGCCGAATCCATAGAGCGAGCAAATGTGGCGAATTTTCGCTTCAAGCATTTGCCATTCCGCTGTTTGTTCGGGCAAGAAATCTTGCGTTCCCCGCGGTGCCGTAATTGCCATTACCAATCCTCTCCTCCATATATAATAGCTCCTAAATGCTGGCGGCGCATGATTTTTTCATCGACGTGCTGCACGTAATCGGCTATCGTTTTTGGCATATACAGTTTTTGCAGGCCCTGTCCATCTTGGGCAATGAGTTTGGTCGCACTGCCTGGGCCTGCACCTAAGACGGACTGCCGTTCTTCCATCATTTCAATATTATATCTGCCAATGGCCTCAGGCAAGGCATAGCCCACATTAGCAAAGCTTGCTGCCATATAGGTTTGGCGATACATATAATAGGGAATATACCCGCCTTGGCCGAGCCTATCCTGACAGAGCGTAACCATGTCCTGCACGAGAGGGGCAGGCGGAATGTGCTGGCGCAAGGGATGATGGAATAAGGGTGCCCTCTTTTTTAATGCTAACGTATGAATTGTAACATTTTCTGGGTGTAGTTGGCAAACGATTTCCATATTTTCCTGCATATCTTCTACACTTTGTCCGGGAAGACCGGCAATAAAGTCCATATTGACTAGGCGAAAGCCTATTTGTTTGCACGTATTGTACATAGCGTAAATGTCTTCGACGCGGTGCTTTCGCCCTAAGGCATCGAGCAATCGTTGCTGCATCGTCTGGGGATTGACGCTAATGCGATCCACACCATAGTCGTAGAGAAGCTGGAGTTTTTCTCTCGTTGCCGTATCAGGACGGCCTGCTTCGACAGTCCATTCCTGTGTTATGCCGAAGTTTTCACGCATAGCCTTGAGCAAGCGTTCCAGTGCCCATACGGTCAGACACGTCGGCGTACCGCCGCCCACATAGACCGTACTAATAGACAGGTCATAGTGCGCACAAAAGGCATGAATGGCCGCTATATCACGCTTCATAGCGGCGACAAAGGCTTGCAATGCCTCGTCCCCTTCGGCCCCAATGAGGCGTGATGGAAAGGAACAATACAAACAATGACTGGAACAATAAGGAATGCCAACATACACAGAGACACTCTTGGTACCGCCGCTGACATAGGGCCGCTGCAAGGCCGCCATGTGCACTAAGTCCGCAGCAGTCTGGCGCGACGTGTGATAGGTCTCGACAAGATGTGCTTGCGCCGCTTCTGGCGTATATCCTCCATCAAAGAGACGATGGACGAGCTTCGTGGGCCGCACGCCCATGAGCGTCCCCCACGGGCTCGGCGGCGCGCCTGTATAGCGTTGATGCCATTCCATGAGACACGTCTTAAGCGTTCCTGCTTCCTTCGTATGGTCAAAGAACCACGCTTCAGACGAAAAGGATTCTTCTCCCTGCCTAAAGGTACAGGATAAGATGAGTTTGCCTTCTGTTTCCCGAATCGTTACGACTGCACCAACAGGCAGTTCCCCTTTACCACCTATATAACCAAGCCCTGCCAGAACCTGCCCGACCAGGGCATGGAGTCTCACAGGGCCGTCATAGCGATAGGTTTGGCCGATATTATTCGGCGATGACATGATGTTTCCGGTGATGATGCACTTTATGGGCTGCTTCTTCTGCTTCGCGAGCAGCAATGCGCTGTGCTTCTGCTTCAGCTGCAGCTTTGCGTTTCTTCTGGCATTCTTCGCAGTACCCATAGACTTTCAACTGATGGTCGACAGTCTGGAAATGCAACCGTTTAGCAAGGATAGATTCGAGTGTTTCCAATAGGTCGTCCTGGCATTCCCACACTTTGCCGCATTCCAGGCAAATGAGGTGATGATGGAAGTGTCCTTCTGTTTCGCGGTCGTTTAATTCGTAGCGGCTGCACCCGTCATCGAAATCGAGTTTTTTCAAAAGGTCCATTTCCGTAAACAAGTCGAGTGTCCGATATACTGTAGCAAGGCCAATATCAGGAGCCATTTTTTTCACGGCTTCAAAGACTTCTTCAGCACTCATATGACGGATTTCACTATCGACAAAAGCTTTTAAAATGACTTGACGCTGGGAAGTCATTTTACATTTCTTGTCTTTAATTTTTTCTTTCATCCGTTTTAACATGCTTTCCATAATTTCTTCTTTATTCTTTTCCATGTACGTTCATCGCCTTTTCTCTATAAGTATTGTAAAACCATAAATGCTTGCAGATAATTTGCAGTACTGCCGTCACAGGCACGGTCAAAATCATACCGGCTACGCCAAACAGGGTGCCTCCCACCAGTAAGGCAATGACAATGACGACAGGATGAATACTGATGACAGCCCCCATGACTTGCGGCATAATGAGATGACTGTCTATCTGCTGGATAATAACGTAAAACACTAAGACTTTGACGGCCAGGCCTAAATCAATAGTCGCGCCTAAGAGAATCGCCGGAATAGCCCCGACGATTGGCCCGACAATAGGCACCCATTCCGTAATGGCTGCGAGTACGCCAATGACCATGGGATACGGTACACCTAAGGCCCACATGCCAATAAAGGTGAGCGTGGCAATGATGCAGCTCATGAGGATTTGACCGCGAATATAGCGGCTTAAGACATGCTGCACTTCATGAAAGACCTGCATAAGCTGTCCTTGGTACGATGCTGGGTAGAGCCGTACAAAGGCCTGCACCATGTGCCCTCCGTCTTTCATAAAATAAAACGTAATAAAAGGAACAACGAAAAATTCTACGACTGTACCGGCAATGTAAAAGACCGAACTGATGAGATTAGAAATTCCATCGACACCGTAGTTGCTGAACTTAATAAACGCTTCATTAATGATCGACTTAAAGTGATTAGGAATGTAGAATTGAGTCTGTTCATTTTCTAATTCCGCTACGAGGGCTGCCATTTTCGCGACAATATCATTAAAGTTCGCAGCAAACAAATTCACCTGTGCTACGAGAGGCTTTAAAATGATATTCGTCAAGAGAGAAATAATACAAATTAATACGGCAAAGGATATAAGGATGGCTAAATCAATTGGTAATTGCCGTTTCGTAAGACGCTGAAAAATATGCAGTACTGCATCGCGAATGGGCATCATAATAAACGTTAAAATCAAGGAGATAATAACGGGCCAATAAATGGCATGGACCATAAAAAACAACGATGCTGCCAGCACTGCAATGACCACGCGCAGCCAAAACTGTGATCCTTTTTGCATAGCCATGGGACTACCACCCGCCAGTAAGGAACGGATTATTGCGCCATTCGTCCCCAATCAGGGACGATGGGCCGTGGCCCGGCAAGACAACCGTATCATCAGGAAGAGTCATGAGCTTGTCGTTAATGCTTTGAATGAGTGTCGCCGTATCGCCGCCGTATAAATCGGTCCGCCCAACAGAATATCTAAAGAGCGTATCACCGGCAAAGACGACACCATTGCCATAGAGGCTCAAGCCTCCCGGCGTATGCCCCGGTGTTTCGAGGACTTTAAATTTGAGGTTACCCACCGTAATGATGTCGCCATCATGGGCAATGTAATCTGCAGAATCGCAGACAATAGGCGCACCCATGAACATAGACAAATTATTATGGGAATTAGTAATTAAGCCCTTATCCCCTTCGCCTACGTACACAGGGACGTTTTTCTTCTGCCGTAATTCTTGCAGTGCCCCAATGTGGTCTGCGTGACCGTGGGTCAAGAAAATCAATTTCAGTGTCAACCCATGGTCCCGCAAGGCTTGGTCAATTTTTTTATAATCCCAAGCCGGGTCAATGACCATGGCGTCTTTCGTATCACTATCATAGACAATGTAGCAGTTCGTCATGACCGGACCTAAGACCATAGTCATATATTTCATGCTCATAGAGCCTTCCTCCTTTAAAATACTTTCTTACTATCTAATAAAATCGTCACAGGGCCGTCATTATCAAGGGAGACGACCATGTGTGTCCGAAAACGGCCAGTCCCTACGGGAATACCGAGAGCTTCTACGTCTTGGACAAATAATTCATATAAGCGATTGGCCTCGTCTGGCGGCGCAGCCTCTGTAAAACTAGGCCGTCTGCCATGACGGGCATCGCCGTATAAGGTAAACTGCGAAATGACGAGCAAAGAGCCGCCAATATCTTTTAGAGACAAGTTTAATTTATCATTCTCGTCTTCGAAGATACGTAAATTCGTAATCTTATCTACCATGTACTGCACGTCTTTTTCCGTGTCGTTTTGGCCCACACCGAGCAGGACCGTCAGTCCCTTGCCAATGCGGCCCGTTTCGCCACCATCAGACGTGACAGACGACTGATTAGTCCGCTGAATGACAGCTCTCATCTTACACGGCACCTCCTGTATAGCGTTCTACAGAATAGACATCTTTCAGGCGGCGGATTTTGGTGGCAATAAATTCAAACTGTGCCAAATCTTTGATGTTTACGCCCATATGAATGGTTACGTTTTTCGTGTCATTCGTCTTGGCGTTGACGCTCAAAATAGAAATCTTCATTTCTGCTAAAGTCGCCATGATTTCCGCCATAATACCCGTTCTGTCGTAGGCTGTGATTTCCATGTTCACTTCATACATTTCGCTGCCGCCGTAATCCCATTCGACATCAATAAGGCGTTCTAAATCTTCTTTGCCATTACTGATGTTCGGGCAGTCCGCACGGTGTACAGAAACGCCGCGGCCGCGCGTAATGAAGCCAATAATGGGGTCGCCCGGAACAGGGCTGCAACACTTCGCAAGCCGCACGAGGAGGCCTGGTTCGCCTTTGACAAGAATACCTGTGCCGTTTTTCTTCGTCGGTTTTCGAGGTTTTAATTTTTCAATGGCTGCCAAATTGCTCTCATCTTCTTGCTTTTGTTCGTCTTTCTTATGCAGTTCTAAGAGCTTAATGAGGACCGTATTGACGGTGTATCCGCCGTAACCGACAGCAGCGGCTAAATCGTCTTCTGAGCCAGCATTCATTTGCTTAGCTACGCGGGCAAGACGACCAGACGTATTGATGACTTTCCAGTCGTAGCCCAGGCGTTTGCATTCTCGTTCGAGTGCTTCTAAGCCTTTGGCAATATTATCTTCGCGATTTTCTTTCTTGAACCAGTTGCGAATCTTCGAGCGGCTTTCGGAACTGCCGACGATTTTCAGCCAGTCCAGACTCGGTTTTCCTGTCTTCGACGTAATGATTTCGACAATGTCACCGTTCTTCAATTTATAATCAAGAGGAACGATTTTATTATTTACTTTCGCGCCGACACAGCGATGACCGACTTCCGTATGAATGCGGTACGCAAAGTCAATAGGAATAGCCCCCTGGGGCAAATCGATGACGTCGCCGCGCGGTGAAAAGACGAAGACTTCATCCGAGAAAGCATCGAGTTTCAAGGCATTGACGAATTCTTTCGGGTTGCTCGTATCTTGCCATTCCAGCAGATTGCGGAGCCAGCCCATCTTTTCATCGAACGAATTTTGTCCGTCATTGGCATGGCCTTCTTTATAGCGCCAATGCGCCGCGACACCGTATTCGGCAATGTGGTGCATTTCCCACGTGCGAATCTGGATTTCTACAGGCTGTCCCCGCGTCCCAATGACCGTCGTATGCAGGGACTGGTAATTGTTCGGTTTCGGCATAGCAATGTAATCTTTGAAGCGATATGGAAGCGGTTTCCACAAGCTATGGACAATGCCTAAGACACCATAACAGTCTTGGACCGTATCGACGATGACGCGAATGGCAAACAAATCGTAAACCTGGCTCAGGTCTCGATTGTCTTTTTTCATTTTTTTGTAAATACTATAGAAATGCTTCGGTCGGCCATTGATTTCGCATGTAATGTGCGCGTCTTCTAAGGCTTTCTTTAAGACTTTAATAGCTTCGTTGACGATTTCTTCGCGGACGTGACGCTTTTGCTTCATTTGGTCCACTAAATCATAGTATTTATCTGGTTCTAAGTAGCGGAACGATAAATCTTCTAGTTCCCATTTAATATTAAAAATCCCTAAGCGGTGCGCAAGGGGCGCAAAAATTTCCAGCGTTTCCTGAGCAATGCGCTTCTGCTTGTCACTGCGCATGTACCGCAAGGTCCGCATGTTGTGCAGTCTGTCGGCGAGCTTAATAACGACGACGCGCACGTCTTTGGCCATGGCGAGGAACATTTTGCGCATACTATTGAGCTGCTGGTCTTCTTTGGTCCGATAATTTAAACGGCTCAATTTCGTTACGCCGTCCACTAAAAAGGCTACTTCCTTGCCAAACCGTTTTTCTATATCTTCCAGCGTATACTGCGTGTCTTCAACGACATCGTGCAAGAGCGATGCCGTAATAGTCTGTGTATCAATTTTCATATCTGCCAAAATCTGGGCAACTGCCAAAGGATGGAGAATGTACGGTTCACCACTGGCCCGTTTCTGGTCTTTATGCGCTTCTTCCGCTAAATGATATGCTTTTTTGATACTGTCACAGGAATCGTTTGGCAAATACGAGTGAATCGTATCAAGCAATCGCTGGAATTCCGCATCTTTGTCTTTAAATTCCATAGTAATCCTCCTTTACCTCTGGCTATAGTGTTGGTATGTCGGCGACGTGTCCAGACACATCTTTTGTGTAAGCACAGGCATGTACAGTACAGCATCGCCGGGCTCGCCGAGACGATTGACAACGCCTAATTCTATGAGCACCTGCAAGGCTGCTAACAGCGTGTGTCCGTCGTATCTATCGCCTAAGGCTGCCAGCAACCGTTGTCGCCCTTGCCAGGCAGGCACTGAACGCGCTGACAACCATTGTTTCAATGTTATATATATATCAATCATGGTCGTTCTGTCAAGATGAATTTGAGGAATAGGTTGATGAATATCTTGGAGAACTAATTGAGGAGACGAGAGACCATTAAAATCGTTTCGCTCTAACTGAAAGGCTAGGTCCACACAATCCCCTTCGACCAGCGTCTCTGCCCGGTCGGCCATGGACCAGCCAATAGCAGAAAGGCTTGCCCCGTCAGGTGTCGTCACGGCCAGGCGCAAGTGTTGTTTTTCCTTACCAATAGGACGGATTCCCGTGATTTTTGCCTTTTCTAAGGAAAATACAGGTCGGCTATTGCCCATACCGTACGGTTCTAAGCAACTTATCTCGGCAATTTGCTGTAACGAAATATCTTGGCCCGTAAGTGTCATGTCGATGGCCTCAACAGGAATGTAATCGGCTGCGGTCATATGCTGGGCTGCATACTCGTTCAGCCGTTCCCGCAAAGCATCGATTTTATCCGCTGCAATAGAAAAGCCTGCCGCCATAGGATGGCCACCAAATTGCAAGAGCAAATCGGACGCATACGTCAAGGCCTCATATATATTAAAACCAGCAATACTACGGCACGAGCCCTTCCCTACACCATCGTGAATACCAATGACTAAGGACGGCCGGTAATAAGTCTCGACGAGGCGCGACGCAGCAATGCCGATGACACCGACATGCCAGCCTGCACCAACTGCGACAAGTACGCCGTCTTGCTCTTCGTGCCGCTCTTTTATCTTTTTAATCGCTTCTTGAGCAATGGATACTTCAATTTGCTGCCGTTCTTCATTGAGAGCACTGAGCATAACGGCTAAGGTCTGCGCCTTGTCTTTGACCGTACTGCGCAGGAGTTCCACACCTTGCGACGCGTGGCTAATGCGCCCGGCCGCATTCAGGCGAGGCGCAATGGTATAGGAAATACGCCCGGCTGTAATTTCTTCCGGGTTAAGCCCAGCTGCGTCAAACAAGGCCTGTATGCCGAGATTATGGCCGTCCCGCATACACTGCAGCCCTTCCTTAGCAATGAGCCTGTTCTCGCCTGTTAAAGGCACTAAATCGGCAATCGTCCCTAAGGCGGCAATGTCGCTGTAGCCCTGGAGCGGCTCGTGTTTGACGTACTGCCATAAGGCTTGGGCTAATTTATAGGCCACACCGGCTCCGGCTAACTGGCGGTACGGATAGGTATCATCATGCTGTTTAGGATTCAAAATGACATACGCTGGCGGCAGCTGTGCTGGCGGTTCATGATGGTCTGTAATAATAATATCCATCTTGCCTTGGAATTCATGCACAACGTCATAAGCCGCAATCCCACAGTCGACAGTAATCAGCAAGCCCGTCCCTTGATCCAGCAAGGTCTGAAAGGCCTCCTGATTTGGCCCATATCCTTCTGTTTGCCTGTCAGGAATATAAAAGGACACGGTCCCGCCTAACTCCTCTAGGACGTTACATAACAGCGATGTAGCCGTCATGCCGTCGACATCGTAGTCGCCATAAATGACAATATTTTCATCATCTGCAAGAGCCTGGTCAATCCGTGTGACTGCTCGTTCCATCCCATTCATTTGGTACGGATCGTGCATATCTTCTGCGGCTTCCGTCAGGAAATAGGCCCCTTCTTTCATCGTCGTAATACCGCGATTGACAAGGACCGTTGCCAACAGACGGGAAATATGAAGTTGTTCTGTTAACGACGCTACTATCCGGTCGTCAGCGTCAATCAGATGCCACCGTTTTTCCATGGACTCTCACATTCTCACAAATAATCAGTATCAATAACTATATCCATATTCTACCACTTTCTATTCTCAAAATAAAGTCAAAATCTATAAAAAGGCGCAATTTTTCAAGAAATTTAGGGATAACAAAAAACCAGTTGCACTACTTGCGTAGTACAACTGGTTATCGTATGAGACTAGAGAGTCTCTTTTATTTCTTAGCCTTCGAAGCCTTTCTGGAAACGAACGTATGTCATGCGACGTTCTTTAGCATCAGCTTCTGTCTTAGCATAGAAGGATTCTGCTTGTTCAGGCAATACTTTCTTGAGGGAAGCATAACGAACTTCGCCCTGTAAGAATTCCTGGAATTTGCTGTAATCCGGTTCTTTGGAGTCGAGGTGGAACGGATTCTTACCTTCAGCTTTAAGAGCAGGATTGTAACGATAGAGATCCCAGTAACCGCATTCAACAGCAAGCTTTTCTTCGAGCTGGCTCTTGCCCATGCCTTTACGGATACCGTGGTTAATGCAAGGAGCATAGCAGATAACCAAGGAAGGACCATGGTAGGATTCAGCTTCTGTGAATGCTTTCATGAGCTGGTTCTTATCAGCACCCATGGATACCTGAGCTACGTATACATAGCCGTAGGAAATAGCCATCATGCCGAGGTCTTTTTTCTTCGTACGTTTACCAGCAGCAGCGAACTGAGCAACAGCAGCTTCCGGAGTAGCTTTGGAGGACTGTCCGCCTGTGTTGGAGTAAACTTCTGTATCGAGGACGAGGATGTTTACGTCATGGTCCTGAGCGAGGACATGGTCAACACCGCCGTAACCGATATCGTAGGACCAACCGTCACCACCGATGATCCACTGGGAACGTTTAACGAAGAATTTCTTCTTGTTGAGGAAGTCTTCGAGAACTGCTTTGCCAGCAGCTTCTTTTTCAAGAAGAGCTGTCAATTTATCAGCGCGTTCACGAGTACCTTCGCCTTCGTACATGTTAGCAGCCCAATCGCTGAGTGCTTCCTGGAGTTCAGGAGATGCAACAGCTTTAGCTTCGTCAAGGCGTTCAGCTAAGTCTTTACGAACTTTGTCAACGCCGACGAACATGCCGAGACCAAATTCAGCAGCATCTTCGAACAAGGAATTAGCCCATGCAGGACCATGACCTTTAGCGTTCATGGTGTACGGGGAAACCGGTGCAGATGCGCCCCAAATGGAGGAGCAACCTGTTGCGTTAGCAATCATCATGCGATCGCCGAAGAGCTGTGTAAGCAATTTAGCATACGGAGTTTCGCCGCAACCTGCGCAAGCACCGGAGAATTCGAGTAACGGAGTTTCGAACTGTGAGCCGATAACTGTCGTTTTCTTCTGCGGGTTTTCTTTCGGGGAAACTGTTTCCGTTGCATAGTACCAGTAGTCCATTTTAGCACGTTCTTCGTCCGTGTTCGGAACCATGGTCAATGCTTCAACCGGGCAAACGTTAGCGCAGCTACCGCATTCGAGGCAGTCGAGCTGGTCAACAACGATAGCAACATCGTACTGTTTGCCGGAACGAGCTTTCGGAGCTACAGTGTAGCCTGCCGGAGCAGCAGCAGTTTCTTCTTTCGTTGTCAAGCACGGACGAATTGCAGCGTGCGGGCAAACGAAGGAGCACTGCATGCAGCCGATACATTTCGTGCTGTCCCAAGAAGGAACGTGAAGTGCAGGGCCTGCTTTTTCGAATTTAGATGTGCCAGAAGGCATCGTGCCGTCTTGGCGGCCTTCGAATGCAGAAACAGGGAGGTCATCGCCAACCTGGTTGAGCATCGGATGAGCAACGTTTTTGAAGTATTCCGTAGCCGGACGACCTTCAACCGGAGTATCAACTGCATCAGCCCAGGAAGCAGGATAGCTTACTTCATGGAATTCACCGATACCAGCATCAACAGCAGCCCAGTTCATGTCAACGACTTTCTGGCCTTTCTTGCCGTAGCTCTTAACGATGGAGTCTTTTAAGTATTTAACAGCGTCATCTAAAGGAATAACTTTTGCAAGAGCAAAGAATGCAGCCTGCATAACCATGTTGATACGAGTACCGAGGCCGAGTTTCTGACCAATAGCGTCACCGTTCAAGGTATAGAATTTAACGTGATGTTTAGCAATAGCACGTTTTAAGCTAGCCGGTAATTCATGATCGAGTTCTTCATCTGTCCATGTGCAGTTGAGCATGAATGTGCCGCCGTCTTTAATGCCACGGAGCAATTCAAAACGTTTTGCATAGGACTGACGATGACATGCGATGTAGTCAGCGGAGTCAATCAAGTACGGCATATCGATAGGTTTCGTGCCGAAACGTAAGTGGGAAATGGTTACGCCGCCAGATTTTTTGGAGTCATATGCGAAGTATGCTTGAGCATACATGTCGGTATGGTCACCAATGATCTTGATAGCGGATTTGTTAGCACCAACAGTACCGTCAGAACCAAAGCCCCAGAATTTGCAGGATGTAAGACCTGTTGTATCAAGCGGCATTTTCGGTTCGCGCGGAAGCGAAAGGTTCGTAACATCGTCGACGATGCTGAGTGTGAAACCATTGAGCGGATGTTCTTTGTGGAGTTCTTTGAAGACTGCGAGCATATCTTCCGGAAGAACGTCTTTGGAGCCCATCCCTGCACGGCCGCCGATAACGTCGATGTTGAGGCCTTCTTCTTTTACGAAGCCAACAATATCGAGGTAAAGCGGTTCGCCGAGGGAGCCCGGTTCTTTTGTACGGTCGATAACAGCAATTTTCTTAACTGTTTTCGGCAATACGTTTAAGAGATATTTGTTAGAGAACGGACGATATAAGTGAACGTTGATTAAACCAACTTTTTCGCCCTGGCTTTCGAGGTATTCAACAGTCTGTTTAGCTACGTCAGCGAGGGAGCCCATGCAAACGATAACGTATTCAGCATCTTCAGCACCATAGTAGTTAAACGGTTTGTATGTACGGCCAGTGATTTCGGAAATTTTGTCCATGTAGTCAGCAACGATATCCGGCATAGCGTCGTAGAATTTATTGCTAGCTTCTGTGTGCTGGAAGTAAACGTCCGGGTTTTCAGCAGTGCCACGGATTTCAGGATGATCCGGGTTAAGAGCACGGTCACGGAACGCTTGGATAGCATCCCAGTCGACTAATTTTTTGAAGTTTTCGAAGTCCATAACTTCGACTTTTTGAATTTCGTGAGAAGTACGGAACCCATCGAAGAAGTTGATGAACGGCAAGGAGCCTTTCAATGCAGCTAAGTGAGCTACACCGCCGATATCCATAACTTCCTGTACGTTGGATTCGGCTAAAAGACAGCATCCTGTAGCACGAGCAGACATAACGTCCTGGTGGTCACCGAAGATGTTCAATGCATGGTTAGCTAATGCACGAGCAGCAACGTGGAAAACGCCTGGAAGGAGTTCGCCAGCAACTTTGTACATAGTCGGAATCATCAATAAGAAGCCCTGGGAAGCAGTGTACGTAGTTGTTAAAGCACCAGCTTGTAAAGAACCGTGGAATGTACCAGCAGCGCCAGCTTCAGACTGCATTTCAATGACTTTAGCTTCGTGGCCGAAAATGTTTTTCATGCCAGCTGCGGCCCAATCATCGACATGTTCTGCCATAGGAGAAGACGGCGTGATCGGATAAATTGCGGCAACTTCAGTAAATGCATAGGAGACCCATGCAGCTGCTTCGTTACCATCCATGGTTTTAAATTTGCTCATAGATAAAACACGCTCCTTAATTAAAATATATAACCTCAATATAGGAATACCTATATCTTAGACAAAGTTAAAAGACATTCGTCTTTTTTCTCATATGTACTGTGCGCATACGTTTTAAGTAACCACAAACACTTGCGGTTGCATGCGTCTTGTGCATACACGTCCTACACTCTGTACGAATAGAGCAACTTGTTAGGAAGGTACAGGTAATATTCAAAAAAGGTATTGTCAATATTCACATTTTGTAATACTATAGATGTAGTATTACAGAGATGCGCATAAAGGACCTTCTTTTTATCTGACCATCACAATCCGAACGACTTTGTAACTTTTCCTTACGCTCTAATTATATGCTTTGAGGCGAAGAAATTCAATAGGATTGCGTTGCCATTTTGAACATTACTTTGTGCTAATTTGTAAACATATACTTTTTGGGTGTCCATTTATACAGGAGGTGGCGTTATGGATTTCCATCATCTTAAATACTTCGTAGAAGTTGCAGATAAGAAATCATTTAGTAAGGCGGCCCGGACGCTGCATATATCCCAGTCTGCCATTAGCCGTACCATCAAAGCCTTGGAAGAAGAGCTCGGAGTCGTACTGTTTATGCGGAATGCCAAGGCTGTAGAGCTTACTGATGCCGGCACTATTTTCTTATCTCATGCAAAACGTGTTGTGTTCATGTTTGAACATTTAAAGGTTGATTTTGAAAATGAATTTAAGTTAGAACAGGGAACTGTTCTCATTGGTTTACCGCCGATTACGGGTGCTCCTATTTTTGCAAATTTATTAGGTGCCTTTAAACAAGAGTATCCTCAAATCGAACTCGACTTATATGAACACGGCTCGAAAAAAGTTGAAATCAGCGTACAAGAAGGACTTATTGATTTAGGTATTGTCTGCACACAACCTAAGGAAAAAGACTTCGAATCGTTCTTCTTAACCCAGGACCCGATGAATATTATCATTCACCGGGATAATATCTTGAGCAAGGAAAAGACAATCCCTCTCAAGAAGTTAGCGAACGAATCCCTCGTCTTATATCGTGATGATTTTAACTTACACGACGAAATCATTCAGCACTGTAAACGCATTGGCTTCCAGCCGAAGATCGTCTTTGAAACGAGCCAGCGTGACCTCATGATTCAGACCGTCGTGGCAAACCTGGGCGTAGCCCTCTTGCCAAGCCGTCTGTGCCCGACGAAAGAAAGCTCGCCGCGCGTGTCCGAATCGGTCGTTGTCCGTCCCTTAGTGGAACCGGAAATCATGCATGTGCTTTATGTCATTTGGAAACGAGGCCATTATTTGTCCCATGCAGCACAATTATGGCTTGATTTTGTCCGTAATAAAACGCGGACTATCTCAAATTTATAAGATATCACTAAGGTTATGTTTACAAAAAGTAATACAAGAGCTGTAAAAGCTATGCTGAAAAAGCATTGGCAGGCTCTTTCCTCATCAGAACGCATCATCTTAGTCGTGGCCATTATCGAGTTTTGTTGGATTCTGACCTTGCAAATACAGGTATCATCTTTGATTTCGTTGACCCAAATGCAAGATGCCCGCATTGCTCAGCTTGAGCAGTCTGTGAAGAAACACAACAATCTTCTCTATTCGATGTACACGACGAACGATGATTTACAAAAGAAATGGCATGACTTGAATTTCAGGGTCCTGCAAAATACATGGAAACTGAATCCATAGCATGACAAAAACTCCCCTGCTCTATAAGCAAGGGAGTTTTCTTTTGCCATTAATCTTCTTCTAATAATGCTTGGAATGCTTCCGGTTCCGGTAATTCTTTGATTAATTTCCAGGGTTTGCACGATGCTAAGTGGTCGTAATCATAATGGCCTGTAGCGACAGAAATGGTTTTTGCGCCAATTGCTTTGCCGCATTGAATATCGTACGGCGTATCACCAATGACGAACATGTCTTCAATGGCATCGCCCCACGCGTCTTTAGCAATGCGGTACGCATTTTTTGCCAGGTCATCGCGATAATAGTACTGACATGCAAAGCCGGAGTGAGCAAAATCAAAATATTGGGACAAATCAAAGAAATCCAGCTTCATTTGCGCACCATACACACTATTTCCGGTCAAGAGCAGCTGTTTATACCCTTCTTTTTCAGCAAAAGCCGCTAAAATCGAGCGGACATGATGGAAAATCACGCCTTCGTCTTGCTTGACTTTCAGCCATTTTAAGAGCTTCTTTTCATAGCCCCGGCAAAAGGTGCTGACTTCATCGTCTGTGGGCATAATGCCAGTTGCTTTATACAGCAACTGTTGGCAAATGTAATTATCTGTGCGCCCACCAGCAGCAATTTTCGGTACTGGCAAATGTTCTTTACCAGGCAGTGTATGGAATACTTCTTCAATTGCATAGAGTCCGGCCCGGCCTGTGTTAATCAGTGTTCCATCAATATCCCAATAGACTAGTTTCATGTTGTTCACCCCATTAAAATAGGGGCCTCTACGACAGCAATACAAAACCTTGCATTGCTGTGCGCCTTGGCCCCCCCACCTGGCACGTGAAGGGAGCATCATGCTCTATCCTTCACCAGCGTATAGTGTAATTATTTTGCTGCCGAAACGAGTTCTTTCGTATCGCGAGCAATCATGAGTTCTTCGTTTGTCGGAATGACATAGAGTTTAACTGTCGAATCAGCTGTGCTGATTTCAGCATCTTTGCCACGAACGTTGTTCTTTTCCGGATCGAGTTTAGCACCGAGGTATTCGAGGCCTTTGCAGATAGCTGCACGGTCTTCGATACCGTTTTCGCCAACACCAGCCGTAAAGGTAATAACGTCTACGCCGCCCATAGCAGCTGCGAATGCGCCGATTTCTTTACGAACTTGGTAATGGAACATATCGAGTGCGAGTTGTGCCCGTTCGTTGCCTTCTTTAGCAGCGTCGCCAAGGTCACGGAAGTCGCTGGATACACCGGAAATACCGAGTACGCCAGATTTTTTATTCATGAGCATATCCATATCTTTTGTGGAAAGACCTTTCTGGTCCATCACAGTCGTAACGATAGCCGGGTCGATGTCGCCGCAGCGTGTGCCCATGAGAACACCAGCAAGTGGTGTGAAGCCCATAGTCGTATCAACAGATTTGCCGTTTTTAATAGCGCATAAGGAAGAACCGTTGCCTAAGTGGCAGTTGATGATGCGTAAGTCTTCGACTTTTTTGCCGAGAACTTTAGCGATTTCACCAGCTACATAACGATGGCTTGTGCCGTGGAAGCCGTAACGGCGGATACCGTTTTCTTTGTACAGTTCATACGGAAGGCCATACATGTAAGCTTGTGCCGGCATGGTCTGATGGAATGCTGTATCGAAGACAGCAACCTGCGGTACGCCCGGCATGATTTCTGCGCAAGCGTTGATGCCGATGATGTTAGCCGGATTGTGGAGCGGTGCAAAAGCAGAGCATTTTTCGAGTGCTTTCATAACGTCATCTGTAATCACCGTGGAAGCTGCGAATTCTTCGCCGCCATGAACGACACGATGGCCAACAGCATCAATTTCGGACATGGATTTGATAACGCCAGATTCAGTTAAGATATCCAATACGAGTTTGACAGCAACTTTGTGATCAGGAATAGACTGAGCAACTTCTTTTTTCTGACCATTCCATTTGTGTGTCAAGAGAGAGTCAGAAAGGCCAATTTTTTCAACGAGGCCTTTTGCCATAACTTCTTCATTGTCCATGTTAATTAACTGGTACTTCAAGGATGAGCTGCCGCAGTTTACAACCAAAACGATCATGCTAATTTACCCTCTTTCATTAGTCTTATAAATTTTAGTGGATGTGACCAAAGACATAGTCTGTGACTTCTTTGCCCATTTCGTCAGACTGACGATACTGGTACATAATATGCCATACTTGGTCTGTATCTTCAAAGAAGAGATTCCGCGAGACAATAGGCACTTCGTTGCCGTGGACAGCGACTGTAAAGGAGTAATCTCCTTCTACAGCAGGTTTGCCATTGACTGTCGTCGGAGACAACTTCGTTTGCAGATCTGTAGCTTGGAGTGTCTGTTTTTGCGTGGCCACGTCTTGCTCGGCCATGGCTTGCGCATTGCCGCTAGTTAAGGCTTGGGACGTAACGGCAATGACGACATGGTCATCTTTATTAATGTACATCATGCTATCATTATCTTGCCGTTTTACATGGGCCAAATCAAAAGGACTGTCCATATACACTTCTGAATTTCCCGCTTTGAGCTGGACTTGACCAAAACTATACTCTTCCATCATCGTCGGCGTAGTTCCACAACCGGCGAGTGTCACTGACGCGCCCATGAGGAGCATGACAGCGGCGGTTTTCCAATATTTCATACCATCACCTATACTATTGCTTTCTACAGACTAAAATTATTATAGCATATTACAAGAGCGATAAAAAGAGAAATTTTTCATTGCCAAGAGGAAAATTATCCGTATAATAACGTATATATTATAAAGAGGAGAAAATTAATGAAAACGATTGCGGTCATTGCAGAATATAATCCCTTCCATCTAGGCCATCAGTATTTGCTCACAGCCATTCGCCAGCACGTAGGAAATGACGCGTCTCTTGCTATCATCATGAGCGGTGCCTTCGTTCAGCGCGGAGAACCAGCCCTGTTTGACAAATGGACCCGCGCTGCTTGGGCACTCCGCCACGGTGCCGATGTCGTCATAGAGCTGCCTCTCGTCTATGCCGTCTCTAGTGCCAACGGCTTTGCCAGTGGTGCTGTCCGACTAGCAGCGAAACTCGGCTGTGATACTATTGCTTGCGGTGTCGAAACCGGTACAGCTGCTGCCTTTCGCCAACTTGCGCAAGAAGCTACTACTATCCGAGACTTACCTATCCAAAATCACCAAGGCCAGCCGTATGGCCAATACGTAACGGAAGCACTGCGCCAACGCTGCCCGGACCAGCAAGCCCTCTTAGATTCGCCAAACTCTCTCTTAGCCTTAGAATATACGAAAGCCATCGTGACCTATGCACCGCACATGGAGCTCCTCCCTATTCGCCGTCTCGGCACGACCCACGATGCACCGATTGTCCATCGTGCCTTTGCTAGTGCTTCTGCCTTGCGCACACACCTTAGGACCCTCGACATCGAAGCCATCAAGCCCTATGTACCAGCAGACGAATACACGGATATAGTCTCCCTCGTTCAGCAAGGGCAGATGGTCTCGTACGACCGCTACCATGACCTCGTCCTATATGCCAACCGCATCACGCCGCCTACAGTCTTGCAGACCTATCCGGCCTTTACAGAAGGTTTAGAAAATCGCTGGCATCGCGTGTATCAGCAAGCTCCTACATGGGACGAAGCCATGGCGGCCCTAAAGACACGACGTTATTCGTACAGCCGTCTCTGCCGTATGGGTGTCTACACGACGCTTCGCCTGCCTCGTACCATCGTGACAGCTTCCTATACGGACGGCCCCCAATACGCCCGCATCCTCGCCGTAGCCCCTCGTGGGCGCGCCTTACTGAAGGGCAGTAAAAAGCGGATTCCTATAGTCACGAAAGTCGCAACGGATATGAAAAAGCTCTCCCCCTTAAGGCAAGAACAGTTCTACTATGATTGCCTGGGCACAGACCTTCAAGCTCTTTCCATGCAAGAGCCTGCGTATCGCCAAGGGCGGCAAGATTATACTCATTCTCCTTACATTATTTCATCATGCGAAATATAAAAAGTATATAAGAGATGCAAATTTTATACGTATTTATAATTGTACAGTTTAGTTTTTTTTGCTATTATATAAGTTGTCATACATACATTGCGGTACATATAACGTATCGTGTAAGGAGGAATGGGCTATTATGCCATTAGCGATTAACCTTAATATTTATCAAACCCTTGCTGCAGCCATTATCGTCTATTACGTAGGCGTATTTATGCGTATGAAAATCAAATGTTTGCGGCAATATTGTATTCCTGCTCCTGTGGTCGGCGGTATTTTATTTGCTTTCACTAATACTATATTATATACAAACGGCCTCTGGAAATACGAGCAAGATACAATTATGCAAAACATCTGTATGATGCTCTTTTTCACGAGTGTCGGCTATACGGCGAGTCTGAGCCTTATTAAACGGGGCGGTGTCCTCGTCTTTAAAATGGCCATTATTACGACAGTCTTGATTATCTGTCAAGATGTCATCGGCATTGGCCTGACGTCCCTCTTTGATATTACGCCCTTAATGGGTCTGGCTACGGGCTCCATCCCCATGGTCGGCGGCCATGCTACAGCAGCGGCGTTCGGGCCGGTCTTAGAAAAAGCAGGCCTCGATAATGGCCTCACTATTTCTGTAGCAGCGGCGACGTTCGGCCTCGTTGCAGGCGGCATCATTGGCGGCCCTGTTGGCGAACGGCTGGTGCACACGTTCCATTTGCACAGTAAAGCCGACACAGAACGGCTCGACCCGGAAACGTACCAATCAGAAGTCAACAAAATCGAAGCCGTTGCGGGCGACGTAGAAAAAGCAGATGAACTGATTAAAAAAGATTTAAAAGTAGGCCAAACAATCGATAACTACCGCTTCATGAATGCTATGGCCCATCTCTTCCTGGCTATGGGCCTCGGCACCTTAGTCAGTAGTTTCCTCGACAGCATTGGCCTGACCTTCCCAGCCTATATTGGGGCCATGCTCGTCGCTGCCATTATCCGTAATACAGCTGATTTCACGCATGCTTTCAAAGTCTATCAGCGTGAAAGTGAAGTCCTGGGCAACTTAGGCTTAACGGTCTTCTTGACATGCGTCCTCATGGGCTTAAAATTATGGCAGCTCAGCAACCTTGCCGTACCGATGATTGTGCTCTTACTGAGCCAAGCCGTTTTTATGGCCCTCTTTGCGTACTTCATCGTCTTCCGCGTCATGGGCAAAAGCTACGAAGCTGCCGTTATGACCTCTGGTGTTTGCGGCTTTGGTCTCGGCGCAACGCCGAACGCTATTGCCAACATGACGGCTATGACGGAACTCTTCGGGCCTGCACCGACAGCGTTCTTCGTCATTCCTCTCATTGGCTCCCTCATCATCGACCCAGTCAATGCATCTATTCTGACGATTTTCTTAAATCTTTTACACTAATAGCAGATACGAAAGAGCCTGACTCGTATGAGCCAGGCTCTTTTTATATACATTATTATATAGAACGCCCTAAAAAGAGAGCTTCGTCTACAGGATTGTCATTGTATTTAGGAATATCTCGGAAACCTAAGGATGTATAAAGCCGCACAGCATGGGCCATTTGGGGCATCGTGTCAAGGACGAGCCGCGTGTAGCCAATGGCTTTCGCGTCTCCTATAATCCGTTCTAATAAAACTTTGCCTACGTGATGGCCTCGATACGCAGGCCGTACGAAGAGCCGTTTAACTTCACCAATGCCATCTGCTTCTTGCCGCAGGCCAGCACAGCCAGCGACTCTCCCATCGATACAGGCCAAATACAACCGTCCGTGGGGCTTACCGTATTTGACTTCTAAATGAAGGATTTCGTCTTCATAATGCTGTTGGTCTAAACTATCCTGCATCTTTGGGTCTAACTGCAAGAGCCACGCCGTATATTCGGCGAAGATTTGCCGTACGTCCTCGACGCGGTCGTATGCTTCTACGAGTTGAATTTTCATCACACGCTCTTCTCCTTCCAAATACTATCGTCTGCTGTAATAGCACGAATGACCCGGCATGGGTTTCCACCAGCAATAACGCCAGCCGGAATCTCTTTAGTCACACAGCTTTTTGCACCAATAATAGTACCGTCGCCAATGGTCACGCCCGGCAAAATAGTCACATCGCCGCCAATCCAGACGTTATTGCCAATCTTAATGGGTTTAGCCTGTTCCCAACCGGCGTTGCGTTCATCCGGCAAGGTTGCATGAATGGCCGTATAGAGACCGCAATTAGGGCCAATGAAGCAATGACTACCAATATGAATAGGCGCATCATCCATGAAATAGGCTCCATAATTTATAAAACTATGGTCGCCAATATACGTATGAAAGCCATAATCTACAGCTAAAGGCTGGAAGATAACCACATCTTTACCACAATGGGGAAATAATTGGCGTAATAATTCTTCCCGTTTTGTCGTTTCTTTCGGCGAAATCTGGCGTAATTGAAAGACTAAGTCTGCCGCCTCTTCGCGCAGACGCAGTAGTTCTTCATCAAAATTGGCATCGTACCACAGGCCTTGTTTCATTTTCTCTACATTTGTCATAGTCTACCTCGCAAGTCTCTTTCTTGTATCATACAAGGTATACAAAAAAACCGCAACCTCTTTTGAGATTGCGGTTTTTTTCGTATATACTATAATTATTTAGCAGCGTCTTTGGCTTCGCCTTTTTCAATGGCATCTTTTAAGGTATGCCATGCGAGGACAGCACATTTGACACGAGCAGGCATATTGGAAATATTTTTGAGGGCAATAGCGTCTTCTAATTCTTCCAATTCATCATCGTCTGTCACTTCCCGTTTAATCATGGAGAGGAAGAGGTCCACTAAGCGCAGTGCTTCTTTGACAGATTTTCCTTTAATGAGGTCAATCATAATGTCTGCCGAAGCCTGGCTAATAGCACAGCCGTGACCTGTATAGGCAGCGTCTTGAATGATGCCGTCTTGAATATCAGCCTGGAGGGTAATATCGTCGCCACAGCTTGGGTTATGACCCCGTTCCTGCAAATTACAGGCAGCTAAGGGATGCTTGTTTTCTTGACACTGATTGTGTTCCAAAATAATATCGGAATACAATTCGTTCATGTTTTCCATGACAGTCGTTCACTCCTTAATCCTTATAGCCCATTTGTTTCCGGACTAATGGTAATTTATCGAGGAAGTAATCTACTTCTTCAATTGTGTTGTACACATAGAAGCTAATGCGGCACGATGCTTCGACGCCGATGTGAGCACCAAAAGGCTGTGCGCAGTGATGGCCCGAGCGGATAGCAATGCCGTAGCTGTCTAAAATAGTCGCTACGTCGTGCGGATGAACGCCGTCAATAGTAAAGGAAATAACGCCAGTCTTTTCGTCTGGGTTCGTACTGCCAATGATGTGGATATGCGGCATTTTCAGCATACCGTCGAGGGCACGGACGACTAATTCGTGTTCGTGTTTTTCGATTTCATCCCATCCTAAGTCATTGAGGTAATCAATAGCAGCGTGGAGAGCCACAGCACCTTCGACATTTTCTGTGCCAGCTTCAAATTTAAACGGCAAGACGTTGAAGGTCGTCGTCTGTTCTTGGACGTATTCAATCATATCGCCGCCTAAGAGGAACGGTTCCATGTCATTTAAGAGAGCGGTTTTGCCGTAGCATACGCCAGTCCCGGCAGAGCCGAGCATTTTATGACCAGAAAAGACCATGAAGTCGCAGTCCAAATCTTGGACATCTACTTTCATATGCGGTACAGCCTGGGCACCGTCAAAGATGGCAATAGCACCGACAGAGTGGGCTTTTTCGATGAGCTTTTTAGCCGGTACTTTCATGCCGAGAACGTTGCTCACACCAGCGAAGGAAACGATTTTCGTCTTTTCGTCGATTTTGGCAAAGTCTTCGTCTGTGAAATGACCTGTTTCATCGAGGTACATGTAGACTAATTCGGCCCCAGTGACGCGGCATACGCGCTGCCACGTAACGAGGTTGGCATGGTGTTCCGAAATAGGAATGACGATTTTATCGCCTTTTTTCAAATGCGTTTCGGCATAGCTCCGTGTAATGAGGTTCATCCCTTCCGTGGCATTACGGACGAAGATGACATTTTCCCGGCCTGGCGCATTGATTAATTTGACCACTGCATCACGAGCATCGTCATAGAGTTTCGACGCTTCGACACTGAGGATATGGGCACCACGATGAGGGTTGCCGTTATGGTGTTCCAAGAGATCCACCATAGCGTGGATGACTTGGAACGGTTTCTGCGTCGTTGCAGCATTATCAAAGTAGACTAATTGGTGTCCATTATGGACTTTAGTTAAGATTGGGAAATCTTTTCGCACATTTATCACTGCATTCACCTTCCGTTTCGCAAAAATCCATTTTCGACCGAACGGCCTGAAGGGCTTTATTCATGAGAAGTTCATCGCCTAATTTATCGATAACCGGGCGAATATTGGATTCGACAATAATCAGTTGCGCCCCATCTTCATTAAAGCCGCGGCTCATGAGATAGAACAATTTATCTTTGTCGATTTGGCCTGCACTTGATGCGTGGTTACCGACGACATCGTCTTCTTTACAAAGTAAGAGCGGCAAGGAAATGGAATGTACTTTCGGGCTTAAGAGCAAGCATACATCCGATTCGTTACCAACGGCTTTTTTACCACCGCGGAGGAAATCAATCGTGCCGCGGAAGTATTTTTTCGACGTATCGAGGAGCGCACCAGTCGTCAAAATATCGGTGTTCGTTTTCACGCCAGATGTTGGTACCCAATAGGAGAAGTCAAAGACTTGGTCGTTATTGCCGATGTACATAGCATGGCTGTTAAACGTAGAATTGTCGTGGTCTAAATCATTCTTGTAGTAAACGAGTGTTTTATGACCGCCTAATTCAGCACTGATGTAATTGACGGTGCTGCTTTCGCCAACTTTGGCGTAGCGATGTTCAATGTGCCGTGTATCTTGCCCATTGACCTGTACTTTATTTAAGGAAACCGTTGCGTTATCGCCAGCTTCGACGTATTCAAAGACATTAACGAGGCCGTTAATGGAGCCGCCGTTAAAGCTCATATAGACATCTAATTTGCTATCGTGGCCAGCTTTAATATACACTTGGCCAACGTACTGCGGTGCCACTTCGTTAATCGTAAAGTCAAGCCAAACTTTCCCGGCTTTGCCATCAGGAACGGTAATGGAAATACCATTGCTGTTTTCAGACAATGTCGGTGCTAACGATTCTGGGTTGGCGCCGGTAAAATCCTTAATTTCCGGAATTTTATTACCGCAATAAAAATCGACAGTTACGTCGCCTTCATGCCGTTCATCTGGCCGCAATGCCGGGTCATCTTTGACAGCAAGCGGATCTAAGGGCAAGAAGTTTACTTCCATCCACCGGAATGTCGGGCGGGGAAGCTGATTATATTGTTGTTCTACAGGAACTACTTTTGGCATATTAATTCGCCCCCTCCCTTATAAGGAATTCTTAATTTCAAGGTTAATTAAGTTATTCATTTCGACAGCATATTCGAGCGGCAATGCTTTCGAAACTGGTTCAACGAAGCCGCGAACGAGCATAGCCCGTGCTTCATCTTCGCTCAGGCCGCGTGTCATGAGGTAGAAAATAGAGTCATCAGAAATACGACCAATTTTAGCTTCATGACCGAGGTCAATGTTATCGTTTTTAACGACAATAGCCGGAATCGTATCGGACTGCGACTGTTCGTCGAGCATCAAGGATTCGCACGAAACGTTCGATTTAGCCCCTTCTGCACGGGGATTGATGATGACAGCACCACGATAAATGCAAACGCCACCGTCTTTCGAAATGGATTTCGAATCGATGTTACTCGTCGTATTCGGTGCATTGTGGACAACTTTCGAGCCTGTATCGAGGTACTGGCCAGAGCCGGCAAAGGTTACGCCTGTAAATTCGCAGTGTGCCCCTTCGCCTTGGAGAATACTCATAGGATAGAGACAAGACGTATGGGAGCCGAAAGAACCAGTTACCCAGTTAATCGTGCCGTGTTTGCCGACGATGCAGCGTTTCGTGTTCATGTTATACATATTCTTCGACCAGTTTTCGATAGTCGAATAGGTCAAGGTTGCATAATCACCGACGAAGAGTTCAACGCACCCTGCATGAAGGTTAGCAACGTTGTATTTCGGAGCCGAGCAGCCTTCGATGAAGTGTACTTTTGCCCCTTTTTCGACGATAATCATAGTATGTTCAAACTGGCCTGCACCAGGAGCATTTAAACGGAAATAACTTTGGAGCGGAATCTTTACGTCTACCCCTTCTGGGACATAGACATAAGAACCACCAGACCAAACAGCACCGTGGAGGGCAGCAAATTTATGGTCTGTTGGCGGTACGAGCTTCATGAAATGTTTCCGTACAATGTCCGGATATTTTTTCAGCGCCGTATCAAAGTCGGTATAAATAACGCCTTGTTTAACTAGGTCTTCTTGAATGCTGTGGTAGACGATTTCTGAGTCATACTGCGCGCCGACACCGGCAAGAGATTCTTTTTCTGCTTCTGGAATCCCTAAGCGGTCGAACGTATCTTTAATATCATCTGGCAAATCGTTCCAGTTTGCTTTCATATGCGTGTCCGGACGGACATAAGTAACGATATTATCCATATCGAGGCCGCTAATATCAGGACCCCAGTTTGGATAATCGATTTGGTAATATAATTCAAGAGATTTCAAACGGAAATCAAGCATCCATTTCGGTTCGTTTTTCTTTTCCGAAATTTCCCGTACTACGTCTGGGGTCAAGCCAGCTTGCGTTTTATAGGAATATTTGAAATCTTTTTTAAAGTTATACATGTTGCTGAAATCGCCCATGGAAGCCACTTCTATACGGTCTTCACGGTTCTTTTCTTCAGCATACTTTTTATCTGTAGCTTCAGCCATAGAGACTTCCTCCTATTACGCGTTTAATTCTTTGTCTTCTTCTTTTGCTTCTTCTTTAAATTCGTCGTAGCCGTTCTTTTCGATTTCCTGAATGAGGGAACCGTCGCCAGTCTTGACGATGCGGCCATGAATGAGAACATGAACGAAGTCCGGTTTTAAGTGCTGCAAAATTTCGCTATGATGCGTAATAACTAAGATGGAGTTATTTTCGTTACGGTATTTAGCAACGGCTTCGGAAACGATACGGACAGCATCGACGTCAAGGCCGGAGTCGATTTCGTCGAGCATGGTCAGTTTCGGGTCGAGCATGGTCATTTGGAGAATTTCCGATTTTTTCCGTTCGCCACCGGAGAAGCCGTCATTGACATACCGTTCAGCATAGGATTTATCCATGGACAATTCTTCCATTTGGGCACGGAGTTTTTTACGGAACGGCATGATACGTTGGTTTTCGCCAGTAATCGTGCCTTTAGCGTTACGGATGAAGTTTTCCAGCGTAATGCCTTGGACGGAAATCGGTGCCTGGAAAGCCATGAAGATACCTGCTTTAGCACGTTCGTTAACCGGTGCGTCTGTAATGTCTTTCCCTTCAAAGAAAATCTTACCAGCTGTTACTTTATATTTAGGATTCCCCATGATGGCATTGAACAATGTTGATTTACCAGCACCGTTCGAGCCCATAATAACATGAGTTTCTCCTGTGTTTATCGTTAAATCGAGTCCTCGCAGGATTTCTTTGCCTTCGACAGCAATATGCAATCCTTCTACTCTTAATAATTCGCTCATAGTTTTATCCACTCCTACATATTGTATGTATTAAAAAACTTTTATACTTAGTAAAGTATACCATTTGGATATACTTAGAGTACTCCAACTTTCACATAAAGTCAACGGTACGTATGTCTTTTTATCTTTTCATTTTCACATAGTTCCTATATACGCAGGTCATGTATGCAAAAAGAGAATAGGAAATAATGGATTTACCTACTTTTTACCTTATTTCCTATCCCCTTTCACTATTTTTACATGTATTTGTATTTATTTGTATTTATCTTTCAATTTCTGCCGCGCCTTGCTATGGAGCCACACTTGCATGATGCCTACGAAAAGGGCCATGCCTAAGAGAGCCAGGGTCTGTGTAGACGGGCCGTTCATGACCAACACGTAGAGCAAATAGCAGACGACGACGAACCACAGAAAGACTTTTAATTTCGTCATCATTGGGCTTTCGGTTCCATCGTATCTTCTTGCTGGCTTGCAGCCGTATGGTTGCGCATAGCCAGCGTTGCCTGAATGTACATAGCACATTCAATACGTTTCTTCTGGATTTTGCAGCTCAATTCGTACGGTGTCTGAATGTTGCCGCCGTACTTGATGTTGTTAGCGTGACAGCCGCCGCTGCAGAAGAATTTCGCCCAGCACTTGCAGCATTCCGGTTTGTTGAGGACATGCATATCCCGGAAGAGAGCCGGTAAGGTCTGTTTTTTAATGCCTTCATAGACGTTGCCGAGGACGTATTCGTCTTGGCCGACGAACTGATGGCACGGATAGATGTCGCCGTTCGGTACGACGCACATGTATTCATGGCCAGCACCGCAGCCGCGGAGCCGTTTAGCAATACACGGGCCGCGATAAAGGTCCATAATGAAGTGGTAGTAAATGAAGGGATGCCCTTCTTCGTACCGCTTCAAGTAGAGGTCTGCCAAGTTTTCGTATTCTTTGTAAATACGGGGCAAATCTTTTTCCGTAATAGCGTAATCTAAGTCATCGCCAACGACCGGTTCCATAGAGAGGCCATCGAAGCCGAGGTCAGCCATGTCTTTGACGTCTTTTGCAAAGTCTAAATTATACGTCGTGTACGTACCGCGGACGTAGTATTCTTCGCCATTGCGGTGTTTTGCTGCATAGAGCTGATTCGCCATGCAAATATCATAAGAGCCTTTGCCGCCAGCGGTCGGACGCATGCGGTCATGCATTTCTTTCCGGCCATCAAGGCTCAAGATGAGGCTAATGTGATTTTCATTCAGATATTTTACCTTATCCGGTGTGAGCAGCATGCCGTTCGTCGTGAGCGACAATTTAAAGACCCGGTCATGAATCTTTTCTTGTTCATGAATGTATTCAATCGTCTGTTTGACAACGCCCCAGTTCATGAGCGGTTCGCCGCCAAAGAAGTCGATTTCGCAGTGCTGCCGTTTCCCTTCTGTACTTTTAATGAGCAAGTCTACAGCGTGTTTAGCCACATCGAAACTCATAAGCTCCCGTTTATGTGTATCATAGTCCCCTTGGGACGCAAAACAGTATTTACAACGTAAGTTGCAATCATGGGCAATGTTGAGACAAAGTGATTTAATGACTGGTTCTTCTTCTGCAACGACTTTGAAGGATTCGCACATCGGTGCAAATAAGCATTCCTTCTGGATTAATTCGTCTAATTCTTCAAGTGTTTCTGTCAATTCCTGGTGGTCATAGGTATTGCCGAGGGCGCGGTACACGGCTTCTTTGTTCGTGCCGTCATAGACGTCGAGGACATCGTAGGTCATTTTGTCAATGACGTTAATAATGCCGCTATTGACATCGAGCAGCATGTACGTGCCGTTCAAGCAATATTTATGAATCATCGGTTTGATTTTTTCTGCCATCGTTTCCTCCATACAAAAAGAATACCCTTTACCAAAAGGTAAAGGGTGTCCCCTCAAAACAAACTTATTTCGTGCAGACCTGATTGCCTACAGTGCAAGAAGTCTTGCAAGCAGACTGACAGGATGTCTGGCATTCGCTGCAGCCAGCGTGCTGTACAGTCTTCTGGATGGATTCGTTATTAATTGTAATAATGTGTTTTGCCATATGTCTCACCTCACTGTCAAGATGGGTATATTGTACCACATCCCGTGACATTCGACAACAGATTACAAGAGTTTAAACCCTTCAAAAACGAAATTTCTTCCCATGCGGACGACAATAGACCGTTCTTGGAAGACATCGTTCGTATCAAAGAAAATATCAAATCCGCCGTTATATGTTACATAAACGGAGTTGATGCGTTTTAAGTAGCCCCGAATTTCTTCGGCAGATACTTCAGCTTCGCCTTCAGAGCGCCATTTTTTATTTTTAAAATTTGCAATAAGAGGAGCGTGGGCCATAACGCGGGAATGGTGGGCTAAGACCCAGTCCCAAATTTGCTGGCTATAGCGGCGTGCTTCATCTTCTTTGCCGGCTTCAAGACCTTCCAAGGTAAATAATACAGGTTTTCCGTCCAACATGATTTCGTCCAGATACGTGCCCTTTACATATCTCAAATCCATATAGAATGATCCTCCTATTACTCCTGTATGTGCACAGGTATTGCAAGTATTGCAATATTAATATTACCGATTTTGTCAGTATTTGTCAATCTATAGTGGTCACTTTTTATCTTTTACTACACTTGGACAGAGGTCTGCCAAGAAGCAATCATCGCATAAAGGCTTACGGGCTTTGCAAATCCGGCGGCCATGCCAAATGAGCCAGTGATGGGCCCGGCTCCACCATTCTTTAGGGATAGCCTTTTGCAAGCCCTTTTCTACTTCAAGCGGCGTTTTGCCCGTTGCCAGCTGGAGGCGGTTAGATACGCGGAAGACGTGCGTATCGACGGCAATAGCCGGTGTATCGAAGAGAATGCTCACGAGGACGTTTGCTGTCTTGCGGCCTACGCCGGGGAGCTTGACTAATTCGTCGAAAGTCTGAGGCACTTCACCGTGATACTGTTCACAAAGGATTTCACAGTTCTTTAAAATATTTTTGGCTTTACTGTGGTAGAGGCCGCACGTACGGATTTTTTTTTCTAAGCCGTCAAGGCCAAGGGACAAGATTTTTTCAGGGCTGCTGTATGCCGGGAAGAGACCTTTTGTGACGATATTGACCCGTTCATCTGTACACTGGGCTGATAAGATGACGGCAATCATCAGTTCAAAAGGAGAATTGTAATGGAGGGCCGACTTCATAATACCGTATTGGTCTTGGAATCGTTGTAACATTTCTTGTTTGACTTTTTTCGTAATCGCCATGTGCTCTTATTCATCCTTATCTTTCATGTCGTTTTCGTCTAATGCTTCGTTGAGGCTGCCCATTTCGTAGCCGCCCAAATCGAGGGTGACATACGTAAAGCTGCAATCTTTGAGGGCTTTGACGATGTCCTGTCTGTGCGCGAGAATCGTCGGGATTTCGTCGACACCGACTTCGATACGGGCAATGTCACCGTGATAACGCACGCGGAGCGACCCTTTAATAAAAGGTGTAATGAAGGCTTCCGCTTGGTTAATCTTGGCAAGCCGCTTCGGCAATAACGCCGTTCCGTACGGAATACGGCTGGCCAGGCAGGCAGCACTCTGTTTATTCCACGTCCGCAAGCCCAATTCTTTCGACAAAGCCCGAATATCGGCTTTGCCAAGGCCTGCTTCAATCATAGGGCTGCGCACAAATTCAGCCAACTCTTCAATAGCCTTCATACCAGGCCGAAAATCGCCTAAATCTTCCATATTACCGCCGTCAGCGACCCACTTGAGGCCTTCCTGCTTCGCTAAGTCCACAAGGGCTGTAAAACGGATTTTTTTGCAATAATAGCAGCGGTTCGCCGGGTTTGCCACGAATTGGGGGGCGTCGAATTCCGTCGAATGGACGAGCATATGGCGCACGCCCATGGATTTAGCCATGTCTTTAGCATCGTCTTCTTCAAAGGACTGGAGTGTCGGCGACACAGCCGTCACAGCTAATGCCTTATCGCCTAAGACATCGTGTGCTGTATAAGTCAAAAAGGTACTATCTACGCCGCCGGAAAAGCCGATGACGACGCTTCCCATATCGCGCAAAATAGCGCGGAGTTTTTCATATTTTGCTTGTGTTTCTGGAGAAACCATACTATCCCTCTTTTCTCGTTATCGATATTGTGCGTAAAAGCGATGTACTACGTCTTGCATGCCTTGAGGCAAATAAGTCATGGCTTTCGCTTTGATTTCCTCTGGAATGCCGTAATAGGCTTCGGCCATAGCTCCGGCCATGGCTCCTTGCGTATCTGTGTCGCCGCCTAAAGAGACAGCGTTGGCAATGGCATCTGTAAAAGACGTACTTTCTAAAAAGGCTTCGATAGCTTCAGGCACGCTGTGAGCCGTATCACTCGTAAAGGAGTAAGTCGGACGAATGTCGTCGAGCGTCTGCTCTAAAGCATAAAAATATTGCTGTATATACGCGCGAATGTCAGCCGTACTATGTTTCGTCCGGGCTAAATAAACAGCTGACGCTACGGCTATGGCACCGCGAATGGCTTCGTCGTGGTCGTGACTGATGACGGCCGTCAATTCTGCCAACTCTTGCACTTCGTCTAGGTCTTTGCCGACCCACGCTGCAGGCGACACGCGCATCGCTGCGCCATTGCCCCAACTGCCGTATGGTGCTGCTGCGTCTGCTAAGAACCACTGGCGGAAATAGCCACCAAAGCCCACATCAGGATACTGACGGCACCAATAGCGCATCCGTTCCCGCAGCGGCGTAAGGTAGCCGCATTTTCGTTCTTTCCCGACCATCAACGCCTCAGCTACGGCTACAGTCGTCACCGTATCGTCCGTAAAATGACAGCCTTCTGTAAACCACGGAAAGTCTTTCGTCTTGATTGGCTGCCACTGGTGTTCATAGGCTGAGCCCACAATATCTCCAATAATTGCACCTAACATCGTCCCTACCCCCCCTTTGCCAAATTCGGCAATATACGTTTTCCTTATTATACACGAAGATTTCGTAAAATAAAAATGCTCACTCCTTATGGAAGCCATAGGCAGTGAGCATGTCATCGTACGATTATTTATAGAATTGCTGTGATTCTTGCTGTAAAATCTTATTGCGCAACGCCGAGAGCTGTTTGCTCCGCTGTACCCACATGACTTCCGGGTTGACCAGGCGCGTGTATTCCGGCCAGAGCGTTTCCATTTCTTTGTTCGCATAGTCCATGATTTCCGGCAAGGTCGGTTTATTATAGACTAGTTTGCCGTCTTTAAAGATAGGCTGCAACATGCGCCGTACTATAAAGGTACCAGCCGGGATGACACGCGATTTCCACGGTGCTTTATCGCTTGCCAAATGTAAATCTTTATTCGGGTCAATCTGTTCTTCATGGAGAATAATGACATCAGCCCGCATCTTGCCCGTTTCTTTATCGTAAATACGGAGAACATTTTTCAGGCCTGGGTTAGAAATCTTTTCGACGTTATCGCTCATCTTGATTTTCGGAATGAATTTACCGTCTTCGTACTGGCCGACGAGCTTAAAGACACCGCCTAAGGACGGGCTGTCTTTCGCCGTAATGAGATTCGTGCCAACGCCCCACGAGTTAATACAGCAGCCCTGGAGTTTTAATTCGGCAATGAGGTTTTCATCGAGGTCATTAGACGCTGCAATGACAGCATCGCCAAAGCCGGCAGCTGCAAACATTTTGTGCGCTTCTTTCGAAAGATAGGCCAAGTCGCCGCTATCGAGGCGGATACCGTAGGTCTTCGGCAAGGTTCCGGCTGCTTTCATTTCGGAAAAGACTGTAATCGCATCGGGCACGCCTTGTTTCAGCGTATTATACGTATCAGCCAAGAGAATCATATTATTGGGATACTGTTCAGCATAGGCCCGGAAAGCTTCCAGTTCTGTTGGGAAACTCATAATCCAGCTGTGGGCCATAGTCCCTAAAACAGGAATCCCAAAGAGAGCCCCGGCGAGGACATTACTCGTCCCATTAAAGCCGCCAATCATGGCCGAACGGGCACCGTAAACACCAGCTGATTTCCCTTGAGCCCGGCGCAGGCCAAATTCCATTAAGGCATCATTCCCAGAGACGGTCCGGACGCGGCGTGCTTTCGTAGCAATTAAGCTTTCGTGGTTCATAATCATGGACATGCACGTTTCGAGAAGCAATGCTTCGACCTTTTTCGTATGGACCCGTAAGAGCACTTCTTGCGGAAAGGCTACCGTTCCTTCAGGCATAGCGTAAATATCGCCTGTAAAGGTAATATTCTTTAAATAAGCCAAAAATTCATCGCGGAAAATACCAGTGCTCTTTAAATAGGCAATATCATCGTCACTGAAATGAATGTTGCGTACGTAATCAATTAAATGTTCTAGGCCTGCTACGACAGTGTAGCCCCCTTCAAAGGGATTATGTCTATAATACCGGTCAAACACGCAAAGCTGTTCGTGTTTGCCTTCAAAAAATAACCCTTGCATCATCGTCAGCTGATACAAGTCGGTTAGTAATGCTTTCGTAAACATGAAAAATTCGCCTCCAATGTATTTTCTCTATTATAACGCAAAAGCAAGGTAATGGGAAATGAACAATTTACATGGTATTGACGTACCTATGCATTTTGTAAAAATTTTGTAACGGCCTAGTTTTCATGGTATAATACATAATACATTTCTCTAGAAAGGAGTTATCTCGTGAAATATCGTTTATTGCTCTTATTAACGGCCTTCTTTTGGGGCTGTGCCTTCGTCGCCCAACGGGTAGGCATGGATTTTATTGGCCCTTTTGGCTTTAATGGCGTGCGCTTTTGGGTCGGCACACTGGCCGTGCTCCCCCTCGTCTGGTGGACGCGCCGGACGAGTATAGAAGTCTTTGCACCGCACCCGTCTTGGCTCACCTTGCCTATAGCCTGTGCGATTTTAGGCTTTTTCCTCTTTATGGGCTCAGCTCTCCAGCAATGGGGGCTCCTCTATACGACAGCCGGGAAAGCCGGCTTTATTACATCCCTATACATCGTCGTCGTCCCCATTCTCGGCATCTTTTTAAAAACGCCCCTACGTCTTTCTCACGTCGGCGGCTGCATCGTCGCTACGATTGGTGTCTATCTCCTGGCCTTTCACGGCGTAGACCAGCCCATTAATGTGGGCGACATGCTCGAACTCGTCGGTGTCGTCTTCTGGTCGCTCCACATTCTCTGCATTAGCCGCTTCGTGCCGTACTTCTCTGGTGTCGAATTAGCTGCAGGCCAGTTCTTCGCCTGTGGTATCTACAATTTCATCGCCATGGTACCCTTCGGCGAATCGCTGACCGTCATGGGCATCATTGCCGCAGCTATTCCTATTCTCTATTGCGGCATTTTCTCTAGCGGCATTGCGTACACACTGCAAATTATTGGCCAGAAATACGTACCGCCTACAGAAGCATCGCTCCTTTGCAGCTTTGAAATGATTTTTAGCGTTCTCGCTGGGATGGTGCTCTTAGGCGAAACAATGAGCCTCCGTGAAGTCCTGGGCTGTGTGCTCATGACGATTGGTATTTTTGCGGCCCAAGTGCCGAGCCGCATCGTTCTATCTTTAGGAAAAGAAGAAACATAATCTATAGAGGCAACAAATGATGCGTACCCCCTTTACTGGACAACCCAGTGAAGGGGGTATTTTCATGAAATATAGCTATGA
>OIXX01000101.1_pt1 | contig 68487 bp, 72 predicted proteins | sample 1588161 | NCBI WGS metagenome assembly OIXX01 (sample SAMN03283274) | human gut metagenome | biome: human-associated habitat; material: feces | host: Homo sapiens | place: Peru | collected 2012 | reverse complement strand
TCGGCCAGTAAGGCCCGAAAGAAAGGTAGGAGGCCATGACGAAAGGTCTGCACGTGCCTTCCGAGATCGGCAAGCTCAGGAAGGTCTGCCTGCACCGTCCCGGCGACGAGCTGCTCAACCTGCCGCCCGACGAGCTCGAGCGGCTCCTGTTCGACGACGTCCCGTTCCTGGAGGTCGCGCAGCAGGAGCACGACACCTTCGCCCAGATCCTGAGGGACCAGGGCGTGGAGGTCCTCTACCTCGAGAACCTCGTCGCCGAGGTTCTCGACCAGGTCCCCGGCGCCCGCGCCGAGTTCACCGACCAGTACATCGCCGAGGCCGGCATCCGCGGCCAGCACATGCCGCAGGTCGTCCGCGAGAAGCTGGACTCCATCGAGGACAACCTCGAGTTCGTCAAGAAGACCATGGCCGGCATGACCAAGGCCGAGATCGAGCTGCCCCTCACGGCGTCCACGACCCTCGACTCCCTGGTCAACTCCGAGTCCGAGTCCGACCTGATCATCGACCCGATGCCCAACCTCTACTTCACCCGCGACCCGTTCGCGGTCGTCGGCGAGGGCGTCAACCTCAACCGCATGTACTCGGTCACCCGCAACCGCGAGACCCTGTACGGCAAGTACGTCTTCAAGTACCACCCCGACTACAGGGACGTCTCCCTGTACTTCCGCCGCGACTGCCAGTTCCACACCGAGGGCGGCGACGTGCTGAACATCAACGAGAAGACCCTCGCCGTCGGCATCTCCCAGCGCACCCAGGCCGCCGCGATCGACGTCATGGCCCAGAACATCTTCTGGAACTCCGACTCCAAGGTCGAGCGCATCCTGGCCTTCGACATCCCGGTCTCGCGCGCCTTCATGCACCTCGACACGGTCTTCACCCAGATCGACGTCGACAAGTTCACGATCCACCCCGCCATCATGGGCACCCTGCGCGTCTACGAGCTGACCGCCGGCAAGAACCCGGGCGACGTGAACATCCGCCTGATCGAGGACACCCTCGAGCACGTCCTGGAGGACGCCACCGGCGTCGACCAGGTCAAGCTGATCCCCTGCGGCGGCGGCGACCCGATCGCGGCCTCCCGCGAGCAGTGGAACGACGGCTCCAACACCCTGTGCGTCGAGCCCGGCAAGATCTGCGTCTACGCCCGCAACACCGTCACCAACGACGTGCTGTACAAGGAGGGCCTGGACCTTCTCGTCGTGCCCTCCGCCGAGCTCTCCCGCGGCCGCGGCGGCCCGCGCTGCATGAGCATGCCCTTCTGGCGCGAGGACCTCTAAGGTCTTCAAGGACCCGTACAGGTCTTACTACATACATCTAGCTGCTATTAGATGTCTCCCATTGGGGCGGTGCGGATATTCGCATCGTCCCGATTTTGTTTGAGGAACGTCAACACGATGGGATGACTGCTTTTGTAAGGAGCTTGGCCATGGACATCAAGACAATCGGCGTTGAGGAGTAGCTCAACGTTTGGGAGAAGAGCGCTACGTGGGATATCGTCCAGTCGACGATCTCGCCGCTTACCATGGGTGAGCTGCGCGCGCTCGACGAGCAGGACGGCGCCACGTTCCATGAGCGCCTGGACCGCGAGTAGATGAACTACGGCTGGATCGAGGGTTCGCCCGACTTTAAGGCCGAGGTCGCTAAACTGTATCGTCGCGAGGTCAATCCCGACCACATCCTGCAGACCAACGGTTGCACGGTTGTGAACCTTAACGCCACATGGCCGTGGTCGAGCCCGGCGACCACGTTATCGCCGAGTGGCCCACCTACGCGCCGTTCTACGAGATTCCGCGTACGCTGGGTGCCGAGGTCGAGTACTGGGAGTTTCGCGAGGGCCTGAGGCTTTTGGGCGAGGCGCTGGCGGAATTCGATCGCTAGGATTCCGACGGCTCTCAAAGCCGCTCAAATCTGTTTAAGATTATCGATAACAGACCCGTTTCCCATGAGGGGAGCGAGTCTGTTTTTCTATACCGAGAAGTCAAGTTGTTACAAATGAGGCCGTAAGGCGAGCCGGTATCCGTTGGGCCTTATACTGAGCTTCCGGTGAACGGTACCAAGCGTCTGGTAAACGGTAATATACATACCAGAAATGAATAGGACAAACTTTTTTATGAATAAAAATGAAAATGGTTGAGACGTGGTATGAATCGCTAATTCTATTCATATCTTTAGTGAAAATATGCAATTTGAGGGTGGTTTAGAAAGATAAGTTTCAATCAATTATCAGTTTGGAAAAGCGTTTAAGCACGTAAATACACTTTATTATGTCGAAGTGCGCCATGCGTGAAGTATATGTGTATGCCGTTCACCCCCTATAAAAAACCGTTCGGGGGCAAGGTGGAAGTATGAGCTAATTTTGGATATAAATATATCGTCAGCAATAACGCCTCACACGGAGGGGCGCTAACGAATCGGCCAGTAAGGCCCGAAAGAAAGGTAGGAGGCCATGACGAAAGGTCTGCACGTGCCTTCCGAGATCGGCAAGCTCAGGAAGGTCTGCCTGCACCGTCCCGGCGACGAGCTGCTCAACCTGCCGCCCGACGAGCTCGAGCGGCTCCTGTTCGACGACGTCCCGTTCCTGGAGGTCGCGCAGCAGGAGCACGACACCTTCGCCCAGATCCTGAGGGACCAGGGCGTGGAGGTCCTCTACCTCGAGAACCTCGTCGCCGAGGTTCTCGACCAGGTCCCCGGCGCCCGCGCCGAGTTCACCGACCAGTACATCGCCGAGGCCGGCATCCGCGGCCAGCACATGCCGCAGGTCGTCCGCGAGAAGCTGGACTCCATCGAGGACAACCTCGAGTTCGTCAAGAAGACCATGGCCGGCATGACCAAGGCCGAGATCGAGCTGCCCCTCACGGCGTCCACGACCCTCGACTCCCTGGTCAACTCCGAGTCCGAGTCCGACCTGATCATCGACCCGATGCCCAACCTCTACTTCACCCGCGACCCGTTCGCGGTCGTCGGCGAGGGCGTCAACCTCAACCGCATGTACTCGGTCACCCGCAACCGCGAGACCCTGTACGGCAAGTACGTCTTCAAGTACCACCCCGACTACAGGGACGTCTCCCTGTACTTCCGCCGCGACTGCCAGTTCCACACCGAGGGCGGCGACGTGCTGAACATCAACGAGAAGACCCTCGCCGTCGGCATCTCCCAGCGCACCCAGGCCGCCGCGATCGACGTCATGGCCCAGAACATCTTCTGGAACTCCGACTCCAAGGTCGAGCGCATCCTGGCCTTCGACATCCCGGTCTCGCGCGCCTTCATGCACCTCGACACGGTCTTCACCCAGATCGACGTCGACAAGTTCACGATCCACCCCGCCATCATGGGCACCCTGCGCGTCTACGAGCTGACCGCCGGCAAGAACCCGGGCGACGTGAACATCCGCCTGATCGAGGACACCCTCGAGCACGTCCTGGAGGACGCCACCGGCGTCGACCAGGTCAAGCTGATCCCCTGCGGCGGCGGCGACCCGATCGCGGCCTCCCGCGAGCAGTGGAACGACGGCTCCAACACCCTGTGCGTCGAGCCCGGCAAGATCTGCGTCTACGCCCGCAACACCGTCACCAACGACGTGCTGTACAAGGAGGGCCTGGACCTTCTCGTCGTGCCCTCCGCCGAGCTCTCCCGCGGCCGCGGCGGCCCGCGCTGCATGAGCATGCCCTTCTGGCGCGAGGACCTCTAAGTCTTTCCGTTTCCGGTGCGGTCCCCCTACAACCGCACCGGTTTCGCCCGTCAAGCGGGCAACACTAATACTTACGTAATTCATTTCTTCGAAAGGAATCAAACCATGGGTGTTAACCTCTCCGGTCGTAGCTTCCTCAAGCTCCTCGACCTCACCACCGAGGAGATCGAGTACCTGCTCAAGCTCTCCAAGAACTTCAAGGACATGAAGCGCGCTGGCGTTCCGCACCGCTATCTCGAGGGCAAGAACATCGTTCTGCTCTTCCAGAAGACCTCCACTCGTACCCGCTGCGCCTTCGAGGTCGGCGGCATGGACCTGGGCATGGGCGTGACCTACCTCGATCCCGGTTCGTCGCAGATGGGCAAGAAGGAGTCCATCGAGGACACCGCTCGCGTCCTCGGCCGCATGTATGACGGCATCGAGTTCCGTGGCTTTGCCCAGGACGACGTCGAGGAGCTCGCCGCTAAGTCCGGCGTGCCCGTGTGGAACGGCCTGACCACCGAGTGGCACCCCACTCAGATGCTCGCTGACATTCTGACCGTCCAGGAGAACTTCAATTACGACATCAAGGGCAAGACCCTCGTCTTCATGGGCGACTGCAAGAACAACGTTGCCCGCTCCCTCATGGTCGTATGCTCCAAGCTCGGTATGAACTTCGTGGCCTGTGGCCCCGAGGAGTGCATGCCCGCTGACGACGTCATCGAGGCCTGCAAGCCCATCGCCAAGGCCAACGGCTGCACCATCAAGCTCACCACCGACGTCAAGGACGGCGTCACCGGTGCCGACGTTATCTACACCGACGTGTGGGTCTCCATGGGCGAGCCCGACGAGGTCTGGGCCGAGCGCATCGCTCAGCTCACCCCGTATCGTGTTACCTCCGAGGTCATGGCTATGGCCAACCCGGGTGCCATCTTCCTGCATTGCCTGCCCAGCTTCCACGACACCAACACCACGATTGGCGCCGAGAAGTGCGAGCAGTTTGGCATCACCGAGCAGGAGGTCACCGACGAGGTCTTCGAGAGCCCCGCTTCCAAGGTCTTCGACGAGGCCGAGAACCGCATGCACACCATCAAGGCCGTCATGTACGCAACCCTCAAGTAAGAGCTCTAGCATCTCGCTCGGGGTGTATTGCTGCACACCCCGAGCGGCTTTGTCTGGTAAATATCTCGCTTTGGGCGGTGGGCACGGCACGGAAGATCCGCTTCGCGCGAGAAAGTGAAATGATTTATGAAGGGGGGATGAGAACCATGACTGAGACCGCTAAGAAAAAGCGCGGTATGCCTTCATCGTTCACCATTCTTCTAGCTCTGCTGGCAATTGTCGCAGTGATTACCGTTATCGTCTCCGGCGCGTCCGGTGGCGCGGTTACTGCAGCCCGCCTGAGCGATTTCTGCACCGCTCCGATTCTGGGCTTCGCTGACGCTTTGCCCGTCTGCCTCTTCGTTATGATCCTGGGTGGCTTCCTCGGCATGATGACCGAGACCGGCGCTCTGGACAACGGCATTGCCGTCCTGGTGCAGAAGCTTAAGGGCAACGAGATCATGCTCATTCCTGTCCTTATGTTCATCTTCTCCCTCGGCGGTACCACCTATGGTATGTGCGAGGAGACCGTTCCCTTCTACGCCCTGCTCGCCGCTACCATGATGGCCGCTGGCTTCGACCCTATGGTCGGCGCCGCCACCGTCCTGCTCGGTGCTGGCTGCGGCTGCCTGGGTTCCACGGTTAATCCGTTTGCCGTCGGCGCTGCCGTCGACGCCCTGACCGGCGTTGGCATTCAGGTCAACCAGACCATCATCATCGGTCTCGGTGCCGTACTGTGGATTGTCACCACCGTCATGTCCATCGCCTTCGTGATGAGCTACGCCAAGAAGGTCAAGGCCGACAAGGGCTCCACCATCCTGTCGATGCAGGAGCTTAAGGACGCCGAAGAGGCTCACGGCAAGGCTGCTTCCGAGGTTAACAAGGAGGTCAAGCTCACCGGTCGTCAGAAGGGTGTTCTGATCGCCTTCGCCTTCACCTTCGTCGTTATGATCGTCGGCTTCATCCCGCTGGCTGACCTCAACAAGGGCGTTGCCGACTTCTTCGACGCTGGCGCCGTTTACGATGCTGATGGTAACGCTGTCGTCCAGGGCTGGTCTGCCCTGATCACCGGCCTGCCCATTGGCCAGTGGTACTTCAACGAGGCTTCCACTTGGTTCTTCCTCATGGCTATCCTGATCGGTATCATCGGCGGCCTGTCCGAGAAGCAGATCGTTAACACCTTCATCGCCGGCGCTGCCGACATGATGTCCGTTGTTCTCGTCATCGCTCTCGCCCGTGGTATCTCCGTCCTCATGGCTAACACCGGTCTTGACAAGTATGTCCTTAACGCTGCCGCCAATGCCCTGGCTGGCCTGTCCGGCGTAATCTTCGCTCCCATGAGCTTCCTGGTCTACTTCGGCCTATCCTTCCTGATCCCCTCGACCTCCGGTATGGCCACCGTCTCCATGCCCATCATGGGACCGCTGGCTGTTAAGCTCGGCTTCTCGCCCGAGGTCATGGTCATGATCTTCTCCGCTGCCATCGGTGTCGTGAACCTGTTCACCCCGACCTCCGGTGCCATCATGGGCGGTCTCGCTCTGGCCAAGATCGAGTGGACGACCTGGCTCAAGTTTGCCCTTAAGCTCATCGTCGCTCTCTCCGTCGTCTGCGCCATCATCCTGACCGTCGCCTGCGTGTTGATCTAAGTACCCAACGGGTGCCCCACGGAAACCTTGACGATCCTGTAAAGGATCACCTGGTCATCGTCTGTCCGGTGGGGTCAGCCCGCCGGTAGACTCCTACCTTTAGCTCCCTCCTGTTCCGTGCGCGGGAGGGGGCGACTTGCGTTCCGGCGTTTTGCCAAACGCCGGAACCGGTCGACGCTGCGCGCTGTCCGTCCTCTGCTTGCGGCGCTTTCCATTGTTGGTGCAAGGGGCGCTCAGCCTACTCTGATGGGCTTTCGCTGACTTATGCTCAACCTGCGATGTTGCCGATGTTGGTGGAGGGGAAGTGCGTTGGGGGGTAGCTAATTTGGGACGGGGCTTTTTTGACTACCCAGGACTGCGAAGTAGTCAAAAAAGCCCCGTCCCAAATTAGCTACCCCGGCCCCGGCGGTTGGGGAGGGCGGGCTCCGTTATAATCGCCTAAGACATTAAATGGAAACGGGACGGGAGCCATACATGCGCCAGGGTTTCGACAACGCGAAGTATATCGAGCTGCAGGCCGCTCATATTAAGGAGCGCATCTCGCAGTTTGGCGGCAAGCTGTACTTGGAGTTTGGCGGCAAGCTGTTTGACGACTATCACGCGAGCCGCGTGCTGCCGGGTTTTGAGCCGGACAGCAAGTTTCGCATGCTCAAGAGCATTTCCGACGACGTCGAGGTCATCATCGCCATTAACGCGAACCACATCGAGAAGAACAAGGCTCGCGGTGACCTGGGCATTACCTATGACGAGGACGTTTTGCGCCTGGTCGACCTGTTCCGCGGCAACGGTTTTGCTGTCGCGGCCGTGGTCATCACCCAGTACGCCGGCCAGCCCGCCGCCGATGTGTTCCGCAATCGCCTGAACGCGCTCGGCATTCCCGCCAAGTTGCACTATCCCATCGAGGGCTATCCACACGATGTCGATCTGATCGTGTCCGACGACGGCTATGGCAAGAACGAGTTTGTCGAGACCACCCGTCCGCTTGTCGTGGTCACCGCTCCCGGCCCCGGCTCGGGCAAGCTCGCCACCTGCCTGTCTCAGCTCTATCACGAGCACAAGCACGGCACCGCCGCCGGCTACGCCAAGTTCGAGACGTTCCCGGTCTGGAACCTGCCCCTCACGCATCCGGTCAACATCGCCTATGAGGCCGCCACGGCCGACCTCGACGATGCCAATATCATCGACTCCTTCCACTTGGAGGCCTACAACAAGACCACGGTCAACTACAACCGTGACGTCGAGGCTTTCCCAGTGGTCCGTGCCCTGATGGAAAAGATTCTGGGGGAGAGCCCCTACCAGAGTCCCACCGACATGGGTGTAAATATGGTCGGCTTTGCCATCACCGATGACGATGCCTGTCGCGATGCCTCCAAGATGGAGATCGTCCGCCGCTACTTTGCTGCGGTCGAGACCGTGCGCCGCACCGGTGTGGGCGATGAGCAGGTTGATCGTCTCAAGCTCATTATGAAGAAGGCCGGTATCGACAAGAATTACTCGCCGGCACGCTCGGCCGCCCTTACCAGGGAGCAGCTGACGGGTGGCCCCGTAGGCGCCATGGTCATGCCCGACGGCTCCGTGGTGACCGGCAAGACTTCCACACGCCTGGGCGCCGCGAGCTCGCTCATCATGAATGCGCTTAAGCATGTCTCGGGCGTTGACCTTGAGCTCGAGGTTATTAGCGATGAGGCGATCGAACCTATCAGCAAGCTCAAGACACATTTCCTGGGTAGCAAGAACCCGCGCCTGCACACCGACGAGACGCTTATGGCGCTCTCGATCACCTCGGCAACGAGCGAGACGGCGGCCTGCGTCCTTTCGGGCCTGGAGCAGCTGCGCGGCTGTGATGCCTTCTTTAGCGTGATCATCTCGCCGACGGACGAGACGGTGTTGCGCAAGCTGGGCATCAACGTGTGCTGCGAGCCCAAGTTCGAGCGCCACGGTTTCTTCCACCGCTAAGCCTGGATAAATTGGTCTGAAAGGGGCACGTCGGGTATACATTCGGTGTACCCCTTTTATCAACAAAGTTACCGTTTAACCTAAAATTAGCCCGTTTACCTGCCTATAAGCGATTTGGGCGGTATACAATAACCCTAATTGTTTCATCCTTATGCGGGGATGCCGCATGATGGATGTTGCCGGCCATCATGGGGTGTGCCGGTCGCGCACGGTGCAAGTGTTGTCCGTGCTCGGTTTGAGGAGGCTGCCATGGCTGGCAAGGGTCGTGCGAGTGTCAACGATATGAAGCGTGTCGAGGTGCAGGTGCTGATGGAGATTGCACGGCAGTCCGAAGACAACGGCGGACTTTATGGCTTTTCGCGCAAGACGCTTGCCGAGCGTGTGGGGGTGTCTCCGTATCGCGCCCGCGCGGCAATTGAACGCTTGGAATCCGAAGACATCATTGAGGTCGTCTCGCGCTACAGCGACGACGGCGGCCAGCTCGCAAATGGCATTTGTCTCACGGAGCGTGGCGAGTGGTATCTAGAGGGCATCCGTGCCGGTATGCTCGTGCAGGACTTGATCAAGGACGAAGTCGCCGATCGATAACAGCGCGCACTCATAGGGGAAACGACGCCGCCTGGGCAACCGGACGGCGTTTTGTTTCGAGATGGAGAAATGCGATTGCGCGTAAGAAAATTGTGTGCGTCGCGCGTCGCGAGTATTACAATGAAGACCCGTAAGATGTGTATTGACAACTTCTACGGGAAGCGCAGGTAACTCAATATGACCAAGCATGTGTTCGTGACCGGCGGCGTGGTTTCGTCTCTGGGCAAGGGTATTACCGCGGCCTCGCTGGGCCGTCTGCTCAAGTCGCGCGGCTACAAGGTAACGATGCAAAAGGCCGACCCGTATCTGAACGTCGACCCCGGCACCATGAGCCCGTTCCAGCATGGCGAGGTCTTTGTGACCGAGGACGGCTACGAGTCCGATCTGGACCTGGGCCACTACGAGCGCTTTATTGACGAGAACCTGACCCGCGATTCCAACTTTACGACCGGTGCCATCTATAAGAGCCTGATCGCCCGTGAACGCCGCGGTGACTTTTTGGGCGGCACCGTGCAGGTGATTCCGCACGTCACGAACGCCATTAAGGATAAGTTCCGTCGTATTGAGGAGCAGACCGGTTCCGACGTGGTCATCACTGAGTTGGGCGGCACCATCGGCGACATCGAGTCGCAGCCGTTTGTCGAGGCCATTCGTCAGTATCGCAAGGAGGCCGGCCCCGAGAACGTCTGCTACATCCACGTGTCGCTCGTTCCCTATATCGCCGCCGCCCACGAGGTCAAGACCAAGCCGACGCAGCACTCCGTCAAGGAGCTCCGCAGCTTTGGTATCCAGCCCGATATTATCGTTTTGCGCTCCGACCACCATATCGACGATGCCATCCGCGGCAAGATCGCAAGCTTCTGCGATGTCGACACCGACTGTGTCTTTACCAACGAGGACTGCGCGAGCATCTACGATGTCCCGCAGCTGCTCGCCGAGCAGGACTTTGACCTGCGCATTTGCGAGCGTCTGGGTCTGGACCCGCGTGAGCGCGACATGAGTGAGTGGAACGAGTTCCTGCGCAAGCAGAACCATGCCAACCAGCACGCCGACAAGGTGAAGATCGCCGTCGTGGGCAAGTATACGCAGCTGCCCGATGCCTACTTGTCAGTTATCGAGGCCCTGCACCACGCGGGCGTGTTCTACGATCGCCACGTTGACGTGCAGCTGGTCGATGGCGAGAGCCTCGACGAGCAGAACGTCACCGAGATCCTGGGTGACGCCTCGGGTATCTTGGTCCCTGGCGGCTTTGGCAAGCGCGCCCTGGAGGGCAAGATCCTCGCGGCCGCGTTTGCCCGCGAGCACAAGATTCCGTATCTGGGCATTTGCCTGGGTATGCAGGTGGCCGTGTGCGAATTTGCCCGCAACGTGGTCGGCCTTGCCGGTGCCAGCTCTTCCGAGTTTGATCCGGATGGCCCGTATAGTGTCATCGACCTGATGAGCTCGCAGGAGGACGTGACCGAGAAGGGCGGCACCATGCGTCTGGGTGCCTATCCATGCAAGCTTGCTGCCGATTCCCTCGCGCGCGAGGCCTATGGGGAGGAGCTCGTCTACGAGCGTCACCGTCACCGTTTTGAGTTCAACAACGCCTTCCGTGACCAGCTCGAGGACGCCGGTCTGGTTATCTCGGGCCTTTCGCCCGACGAGCGTCTGGTCGAGATGGTCGAGCTGCCGCGCGACGTACATCCGTGGTATGTGGCCACCCAGGCTCACCCCGAGTTCAAGAGCCGTCCGACCAACCCACAGCCGTTGTTCCGTGAGTTCGTGCGCGCCTCGATTGGCCAGCATGAGGGCGTCGATCGCGTGCAGGTGACGCCCATGAACCTCGCTACGGACTAAGGGTGCCGGCGAACCAAGAATATGCCGAAGCTACTCCCTCGTCGCTCGCTGTGGCGGCGGGGGAGTATCTCGATTACCTTGCGGTCGAGCGGGGCTTGGCGCGCAATACGATTGCGGCCTACCGTCGTGACCTGACGACGTACTGCGCCTATCTGGAGCGGGCTGACATTGCGTCTTTTGAAGATGTGAGCCGTCAGGTCGTGGAGGGCTTTGTTGCCGATCGCCGCGACGGAGGCTATTCCGACGCCTCGGTGGAGCGCGCGCTTGCTGCCGTGAAGGGTCTGCATGCCTTTTTGGTGCGCGATGGGGCCGTGGCCCAAAACCCGACGGCGGCGTTGCGCCTGCCCAAAAAAGCAGATCGCCTGCCGGAATACCTTTCGGTGGAGGATGTCTCGGCATTGCTCGATCAAGACTTTCCCGAGGGCGAGATGGGACTGCGCGATCATGCCATCTTGGAAGTGCTTTACGGTTGCGGCTTGCGCGTGAGTGAGCTGGTTGGGCTCGATGTGGGCGATATCCATATTGATGACGGGTTTGTCCTGGTGCGCGGTAAGGGCTCCAAGGAGCGTCTGGCCCCGTTGGTGGGAAGCGCGGCGCGTGCCCTGACACACTATATAGGTGACGGGCGCACTCTCCTGGCCGCCCATGCTCACGGGACGGAGACCTTGGCGGTCTTTTTAAATAAGAACGGACGTCGCCTGTCGCGCCAAGCCGTGCATGCGATATGCGAGCGGTATGGGCGCCAGGTGGGGCTGGTGGGGCTCCATCCCCATACCTTGCGCCACTCCTTTGCCACCCACATGCTCGCGGGCGGTGCCGACCTGCGTGTGCTGCAGGAGATTTTGGGCCATGCCGATATTTCGACCACGCAGGTCTACACGCATGTCGACCGCACGCAACTGACCGAGGTCTATCTGGCGGCACATCCGCTGGCACATCGCTAGCACCTCGCTGACCTGCATATTTATACATATTAAGGGGGACGGGCCCCAGATTGCCGAGACGCACTTTTGCGCGCATGGGCAATCTGGGGCCCGTCCCATTTTTCGCCAGACACCGACGCGGTGGTGGGCCGTGTGTACCGTGGGTGGGGGAGTTTGGGGGCGATGTGAACGGTGTGTAAAGGGACGTAAAAATCGCCTCAAGGTCAACTTGAAGGTTGAGGTTCGCGGGCGTGGTTCTACAGGTGGCATCCCGCCTTTGCTGCAAACACAATATATTGTGTTTTCGAACATATGCTCGGGGGTGTTTTGCAACATATTGGGGGTGGAGTGGTGGGGCGAAGTGGGGGAAGGGGTGGGGAAAGGTGTTGAAATATGGGGCGGTTCCCCATATTATTGATGACGTCGACAGGCGGGGTGGTTCCCCGCGTACGTGCCATCTGAGTAACCGAGGGGAGGGCGCACATGGGAATGACGGGTGCATACGAGCGCAATCTCGATGCAAAAGGTCGTCTATCCCTGCCTGCACCCCTTCGCGAGGAGCTTGGAGAGCACGTTCGCGTGTTCAAAGCCCTGGATGTCGATGCTCTGTACGTGTTCTCTGCCGAGGCCTTCGATAAGTGGGTCGAAGGACTCTTCGCGGGTCGTGAGGGCCACGAGGGTTTTAACCCGCGTGACATCAACGACCAGAAGCTCATGAGGGCGATCAACAAGCGCACCACGTCGATGGACGTGGACAGCGCGGGTCGTATCGGTCTTTCTGAGTCTCTCCGCAAGCAGGCGAACCTCGACCGCGAGGTCACGGTTGTGGGCAACTACGACCACCTTGAGGTTTGGGACCGCGCTACGGCCGATGAGGACGATGACGACGAGGCCCTGCTGGACCTCTTCTTCTCGTAAGGGCAAGGCACGAGTGACGGATGGAGCGTGGGATCTTGACACAAGAATATCGGCATGAACCTGTCATGCTCGGCGAAGTGCTTGAGTCGCTGCAGCTAAAGAGCGGCTCCGTCGTCTGCGACTGCACCCTTGGCGGTGCCGGCCATTCGGTAAAGATGGCCGCGCAGGTGGGGGAGACCGGCCTTTTGCTCGGCGTCGATCAGGACGACATGGCCCTCGAGGCCGCTGGCGCCCGTCTGGACCGCGAGGTTCCCGGCGTACCGCACCAGCTGCTGAAGGGCAACTTCGGCGACTTGGACGAGCTGCTTTGCTCGGCCGAGGTGCCCGGGGTCGATGGCTTCCTGTTCGACTTGGGCGTTTCGTCGCCGCAACTCGATATCCCCGGCAGGGGCTTTTCGTACAACGAGGACGCCCCATTGGACATGCGGATGGATCCGGGTAACAACACCTTAAACGCAGCTGAGGTCATCAACACCTATAACGAACACGACCTCGCCCGGATTCTACGCGTCTACGGCGAAGAGAAGTTCGCCTCGCAGATCGCACGTGAGATCGTGCGCCGTCGCGAGCATGAGCCGATCGAAACCACCGGTCAGTTTGTCGAGATCATCAAGGCTGGCATCCCCGCTGCCGCTCGTCGGCATGGCGGACACCCAGCCAAGAAAAGTTTCCAGGCTATTCGCATCGAGGTCAATCACGAACTCGATGTGCTCGAGCGAGGGCTTGACGCCGCCACCAGGTGGCTCAACCCGGGCGGACGTATTTGCGTCATCTCGTATCACTCGCTCGAGGACCGTATCGTAAAGAACCACTTTAAGGAGATGAGCCAGGGGTGCACGTGTCCGCCGGAGATTCCGGTGTGCGTGTGCGGCAACGTGCCGATACTCAAGGTCATCACCCGCAAACCCCTGGTTGCCCAACCCGATGAGGTTGCGCGCAACCCTCGGGCGAGATCAGCCAAGATCCGCGTGGCGCAGCGTCTGTAGATGCGACCGCGCGATATTGGACCTCCCGCTCGTACCACAAACGAAGCTTAAACACACTACCAACGTACTCGGGATGGGAGGCGGCATATCATGGGCTACAACACCTCAAACGCAGCACTTGCCTATGATATGAACGCCATGCCCGCCTATCGTGAGACACCGCAGGCTCCTGTTGCTCCCCGCGAGCAGCGCACGCCGCGCTTTGATGTCTACACGGGCGCGGGCCGTCAGGCAAACCAGGCGGTAAGCCCGGTTTTCATGAGCGTTCTTAAAACGTTTTGCATCATTGCGGCTCTCTTCATGACGATCGGTGTCGCCCGTGTGGCGCTCGCCGGCGCTACGGCCCAGGTGCTCAACAGCAACGCCGCGCTTACCAACACGCTCGAGAAGGCGACCGATGAGAGCTCAGACTTGGAGGTCATGCATTCGGTCTATGGTGCCGACACGCGCATTCGCGACCTTGCGGGCGCTTATGGCATGGTGGAGCCCAGCGAGAGCGTTACACTTGATTTTTCGCAGGATGCAGCCGCGGGCGCTAGCTCGACCGCGGCCGCTCAGTAACAAGACGGCAGCTGAGTATGACAAATGACTATCGCCGCGGTTCCGGCGGGGGTCGCGGTTCTGGACGTCCCTCATCGCGGGGACGTTCTGGTTATCAAGGAACGGGTCGGCCATCTTACAATGCGAGGCCGTCCTATGGCAACGAACCTGCGTCGCGTCTCCGTGGCTCGAGTGGTCCTCAAATACATAGCACCAGACCGCGCAAGAGCTCGTCGTCGACCGAATGGCTCACGGGCACGCCGCTGCCCCGTCGTAAAGCCGTCATGGGCTTCATCGGGCTTGGCTTGGGTGTGGGCATCCTTCGTCTTGCCGACTATCAAATCGTGGAAGCCGATAAGTTACGCGACCGCGCCGATGCACGTCGCTTGCTTGCGCAGACGCTGTATGCCAAGCGCGGTACCATCTACGACCGTAACGGCAACGTGCTGACGTCGTCGGTCGAATGCCGCAACATCGCCGTGAATCCTCAGCTTATCGAGGACGTTGACAAGACGGTATCGGCACTGGTCAAAGCTACGGGCATCGATAAAAAAACCTGTCGGGATCTCGTTTTGTCCGATGGCACCTGGGTGTATATCAAACGTCAGGTGGACGAGGACGATGCCGCGGCGCTGGAGAAGAAGAACCTGCCGGGCGTGCTCTTTGAGCAGGCCATGAAGCGCGTGTACCCCTACGGCAACCTGGCATCGCAGGTGCTTGGCGTGGTAAACGTGGACAACGACGGTCTGACGGGCATCGAAAAACAATACAACAAGCTTTTGACCGGAACCAATGGTTCGCTGGTGCGTGAGCGGGCGAGGGACGGTAGCTATATCGCGGGCGGCGCCTATAAGAAGGTTGCCGCGGTGGACGGCGTGGACATCGTGACAACGCTCGATGTCAATATCCAGCGTGCCGCCGAGGATGCCCTGGCCGAGGCGGTCGAAAAGACTAAGGCCAAGAATGGCTCGGCCCTGGTCACCGATCCCACGACGGGCGAGATTCTAGCGGCATGTTCGTATCCGACATATGACCAGACCAATCTGGAAAACGCCAAGACCGAGGACATGAATTTGCGTCTGGTTACCGATGCCTACGAGCCCGGCTCGGTCTTTAAGACGCTCGTGGCCGGTGCCGGTTTCGACTTGGGCGCCGTGCGTTCGAACACGTCGTTTGAGGTCCCGGCGAGCATTAAGGTTGGCGACGACACCGTTACCGACGCCGATAAGCGTGGCTACACCATGACCATGGACGTTCGAGAGATGATGCGCCGTTCGTCCAATGTGGGCTTTGTCCTGGTGGGACGTAAGATTGGTGCCGATGATTTTGCCACCTATGTGGACAAGTGGTGTATCGGTCATAGCTCCGGTGTCGATTTTCCGGGTGAGAGTCTGGGCATCGTCAAGGAGCGCGACCAGTACGACGGCGCCACGCTGGGCTCGATGAGCTTTGGCCAGGCGCTGTCCGTCTCGCCGATTGAGGTTGCGCGTGCCGTGGGCGGCATCGCGAACGGCGGCGTGATGATGACTCCGCACTTCTATAAGTCCAGCAAGGGCGATGAGAAGGACTGGGGCGAAGGCGAGCGTGTGATTTCGGAGGACGCTGCAGCCCAGGTGACATCGTGCATGCAGACGGTCGTGTCCGAAGGCACGGGCGTCGGCGGTGCGGTCGATGGCTATGACGTGGCGGGCAAGACCGGTACGGCCGAGCGTGCTGACGAGAACGGCGGTTACCTCAAGGAGAACTACATGTCGTCCTTTATGGGCTTTGCGCCGGCACAATCGCCCAAGGTGCTGTGCTATATCACACTCGATGGAACGCCGAGTGGCTCGGATGCCGCCGCGGTGCCATTCCAGTCCATTATGGCCAACGCACTCGACGTGCTGGGTATCCCGCGCACGAAGTAGGGGGTTACAATCTTGAGCGTGGTCTGCCGTTTGATCTGAAGGGTGTTCACATGCCCTGCACCACGCGCGCATGGCAGTGGGATACAATACGCCGATAGCATAATTAGGTTTACAGGGGAGCTGCAATGATAGAGATCGCCGTCAACAACCTCGCGGCCTCAACGGGGGTCCGAATCGTGACGGAAGAAGTCGATCGGGTATGCCGCGGGTGCGTTATCGACTCGCGTCAGGTCGAGGAGGGGACGATCTTTGTCGCCTTCCCCGGCGAAAAGGTCGACGGCAATGATTTTGCCTCCTGTGCCATCGAGTCGGGTGCCGGCGCCGTCGTGATGACGCGCGAGCCCGATGCCGAGCTGATTTCGCTGGCGCAGGACAAGGGATGCGCCATCTTGCTGACCGACGACCCCGAGGAGTTCTTGCTGCGCCTGGCGCATGTATATCGCTTGGAGCTTGGCTGCCTGGTCGTCGGCATTACCGGTTCGATTGGCAAGACGACGACCAAGGACGTGCTTGCCGCCGTGCTCGCCAAGCGTTATCGCGTCTGGGCCACGAAGGGCAATTTCAACAACCTGATCGGCATGCCGCTCACGGTGCTTTCCGCTCCGGCCGATACCGAGGTTCTGGTGCTCGAGATGGGTATGAACCATTTTCATGAGATTGAGCGCCTGTCCCAGTCTGCCAACCCCAATCTTGCCATCGTGAGCAAGATCGGAACTTCCCATATCGGTATCCTGGGCAGCCGCGAGAACATCGCCCGCGCCAAGTCCGAGATTGTCCAGGGCATGTGCGCCGCCGGCGACTTCTCGCCGTTGCTGGTTTTGGGCGGCGAGGACGACTTTACGCCGTTCATTCGCGATACGTTCGCCCGGCCTGCGGGTATTGACGTGATGCTGGCCGGTGTCTCGGACGACGACGAGGTCCGCGCACGCGACATTCGCGTCGACGACGAGGGCCATCCGGTCTTTACGCTCGACTTTGGTCAGGGCGACACGGTCGATACCATGCTGGCCATTCCCGGCGTGCAGTCCGTGCCCAATGCCGTCAAGGCCGCCGCGGTCGCCTATCGTCTGGGCGTGACGCCCGTGCAGATCGATGCTGCCTTTAGGGGCCTTACAATCACCGGTCACCGTCAGGAGATCAAGCGCGCCAAGAGCGGGGCACGCATCATCGACGACTCATATAACGCCAGTGCCGAGTCTATGGCTGCCGGCCTCGATTTGCTGTGCTCGCTCATCTGTGACGGTTCGCGCATGGCGATCTTGGGGGAGATGGGCGAGATGGGCGACGAGGCTCCCCGCATGCACGAACTCGTGGGCGCCTATGCCGCCGCCAAGAAGCTCGACATGCTCGCGTGCGTCGGCGGTGAGCTGGCTCAGCTCATGGCCGATGCCGCACGCATGATGGGCATGGATGAGGACCGCATCCAGGTGTTCTCCGATTATCAGCAGGTGCTCGACCACATGGGCGGCGCGCTTGAAAATCATGATGTTGTACTGGTCAAGGGTTCCCGTTTTGTTGAGCTCGACCGCTTTGTGGAAGGTGTGTGCTAGCCCATGTTCGGCAATCCCTCGTATCCTACGTATCAGGCCTTTTTGGGACTTGGCATCGCTGCCGCCATTGCATTGCTGCTTATGCCGTGGTGGATCAGGCTGCTGAAGGTCGAGGGTATCGGCCAACAGGTCCGAGCTGACGGACCCAAGCGTCATTTGATTAAACAGGGTACGCCCACCATGGGCGGCGTCATCATCCTTGTCGCGATTTCGCTGACCTGCCTGCTGATGGGCAAGCTCACCACCGAGCTCGTGCTCGTGCTGCTTGCCACGCTGGCCACCGGCGTTCTGGGTCTCATCGACGACCTGACCTCCGTCACGCATGGTCGCTCGCTCGGCCTGACGCCTCACGCCAAGATGATCGGTCTGACCATCATCTGCGTCACCTTTACCGTGCTCGCCGTCAATTGGTGCGGCGTCGCCCCCGGGATTCGTTTTCCCGGCGGCCTGACGATTGACCTCGGTGTTCTTTCGACCACCATCTGCGGCCTTTCGTTTCCGTGGCTCTACATCGTATTTTGCTGGCTGATGATCGCTGGTCTTTCCAATGCGGTGAACCTGACCGACGGTCTGGACGGCCTTGCCGGCGGCACTTCCATGATCGCCATGCTCGCCATGGCCGCCATGGCGTTTTTGCACGGTGACGTGAACCTGTCCATCTTCTGTACGGCGTGCGCCGGTGCCTGCCTGGGCTTTTTGTGGTTCAATTGCTACCCGGCGAGCATCTTTATGGGCGATACCGGCTCGCTTGCCCTGGGTGCCGCTTTTGCCTGCACCTCCATCATTACCAACACCGAAGTCGTTTCCCTCATCATCGGCGGTCTGTTTATCGTCGAGACCCTGTCGGTCATGATCCAGGTTGTCTACTTCCACTTTACGCACAAGCGCGTCTTCCTTATGGCGCCCATTCATCATCATTTCGAAAAGAAGGGCTGGGCCGAGACCAAGGTCGTTATCCGTTTTTGGATTATCGCCGCGGCTTTTGGCGCCGTTGGCCTCGCCCTGTTCTTCCAGTTGGGATAGTGGTCTTTCATGCCTCTTGCTGATGTCTTTAGCCTGCTTGTTTTGGGGCAGGGTAAATCCGGTCTCGATGTCGCCCGCTGGGCGTTGGCTCACCCCGAGCGTGTGAGCGCCACGACCGTGTTTGGCGGCGGTACCTCCGAGCCCAATGACGCCACACGTGCGCTCGAGGCGCAGGGCGCGTCGTTTGTCTACGGCACCGAGCAGGTCGAGGGTGCCTATGACGTGTGCGTGACATGCCCGGGTATCTCGGAGTTCTCGGCCTTCTTTAAGGCTGGGCGTGAACATGCTGCTCAGATTATGGGCGAGCCCGAGTTTGCCTATCGCCTGTCTCCCCAAAATTGGATCGCCATCACGGGCACCAACGGCAAGACAACTACCACGTCGCTGACCGATTATCTGCTCAAGGCCGCCGGTGAAGCCAGCGTGGCCGTCGGCAATATCGGTGAGCCGCCGGTGAACGAGATCGACGGCCGCGCGCACAATGAGTGGTTTGTGGCCGAGCTTTCGAGCTATCAGATTGCTACGACCGCCGAGCTTCATCCTCGCGTGGCGGTGCTGCTCAACATCACGCCCGACCACCTGGGCTGGCACAAGAGCCACAAGAACTATGCGCTTGCCAAGATCAAGTTGTTCGAGAATATGGTCGACGACGACCTCGTGGTTATCGACGTTGAGGATGCCGGCATCCATGAGTTCGATGAGTGCATCTACACACCGTCTCGCCGCATCTGCAAGGTCGCTTTTGACGAGCCCGAGGGTGCAGACGCCGCCTTTGTGCGCGACGGCAAGATGGTCGTTCGCCTGAAGGGCGTCGAGACTCAGCTTGTCGCCACGTCCGAGCTCAAGATCTCGGGCCATCACAATGTCATCAACGCCCTTTGTGCCGCCACGGCTGCCCTGGCCGTCGGTGCCGATCCCGAGGGCATTTGCCGCGGTTTGGCATCGTTCCAGCCGCTCGAACACCGCGTGGAACCCTGCGGCGAGATCGATGGCGTGCGCTACGTCAACGATTCCAAGGCAACGAACACCGATGCGGTCGAAAAGGCTCTGACGGCGTTTCCCGACGACGATGTGATTTTGCTGCTCGGTGGCCACGATAAGGGCACGCCGCTTGCGGACTTTGCCCGCGTCGTTATGGACAACGTGCGCTCGGTCGTTTGCTTTGGAGATGCGCGCGAGCGCTTTACCGCCGCTATGGACGAGGCCGATGTCGATGGTGACGTGGATATCGCCCAGGCCGACGATCTGCGCGATGCCGTTGACGTTGCCCGCTCGCTCTCGAGCCGCGGCGACGTGATCCTGCTTTCGCCCGCTTGCTCCTCGTTCGACGAGTTCTCGGGCTACGAGGAGCGCGGTCGCGTGTTTAAGGACTATGTTGCCCAGCTTGCTGCAGCAGCGAAATCGCAAACGGAATAGGGGCTGCCGGTGAGAGAGGAGAGCCCCCGAAGTGATATGAGGAGGCCCGACTCGGACCGTGCTTCCTCGTTGCGTAGCACGCCGCGTTCCGGACGCGGCGGGCAGACGTTCGGTGAGCGCTATATTGCCGGCGTCCCCGCCCGCATCATGCGCCCCCGTTTGATATTTATGGCTTGCTTGTTTAGCTTGGTTTGCTTTGGCTTGCTGATGGTGTACTCGGCATCTTCGGTCGAGGCACTGCACGAGAATGGTTCGGCGACGTTTTTCCTGACTCGACAGGCTGCGTTTGCCGGAGTTGGCGTGCTGGCTATGGTTGCCGTCGTGCGCATTTTGCCGGACAGTTGGTTTGGGGAAGACGTGCTCAGGATTTTCCTCATAGGTATGATAGGGCTCCTGTTTCTGGTGTTCTTGGTGGGCAGCGGCAGCCGCGGCGCCACGCGTTGGCTCAACATCGCCGGTATTCAGTTCCAGCCGTCTGAGTTTTTAAAGCCGTTCGCCATCGCGTATTCGGCAATCATGCTCGACCGCATCTTTTCGCCCGGCGGCAACATCAACGAGTTTCTTCGCAAGATGGGCGTCTACCTGGGCATATCGCTTTTTCTGATCTTTATTCAGCCCGATTTCGGCACCGTTTTGATCATCTTGTTGACCCTCATGTGCATGGCGTTGTTTGCGGGATTGGACCCCAAATATATCGTTTGGACGGTCGTTGCCGGCATCGCCGTCATTGCGATCGCCCTTATCGCCGAGCCGTACCGTATGACGCGTGTCGAGGTTGCTTGGAATCCTTGGGCAGACGAATATGGTGACGGCTATCAGGCCACGCTTGCCATCATGGCGTTTGCCTCGGGCGGCCTATTCGGTCGCGGTATCGGCAACTCCACCATGAAGTACTCGTATTTGCCCGAGGCGCATAACGACTACATCTTGGCTATTATCGGCGAGGAAGTTGGCTTTATCGGAACCATGCTGTTCTTCTTGGTGTTTGCGATGCTGATCTACTCGGCGTTTCGCATTGCCGAGCAGGCGAGCGACCGTCGCGGAGCACTTATGGCATCGGGTTCCGCGGTCATCCTTGCAGTGCAGTTTTTGATCAACGCGCTGGGCATTCTCAACGTGTTTCCCATGACGGGCAAGCCGCTGCCGTTTATTAGCTACGGCGGCTCGTCGATTATTGTGTCGCTTATGCTCGCCGGTCTGATCCTGCGCGTTTCGTATGAGAGCGCCCGTCGCGATGAGTATGACCGTCGCCGCGAGAGCTTTGCCGTTATGGATGAGAGTACCGCCGGCGTGCCCCATGTGCGCGGCGATCGATCTTCGCGTAACGACTTTACCGTCCTAGATGGCTCTGCGACCGAGCCGGAAGCCCGTCCACGTCAGCGAACGGTGCCGCAAGGTCGTCCTCAGCGCCCCACTCCTCGCAATGCGTGCGGTGGATATAATCGAATCGATTTGAATTCGGACCCGTCGGCGCGTTTGCGCACCGATGACCAGGGGCCGCGTGTACGAAGGGATTACCATGACCGATAAGATGACCGTTGCTATTGCAGCCGGCGGCACGGCAGGACATATCAACCCCGCGCTCGCCCTGGCCGAGGAGCTGCGTGACCGCGGTCATCACGTTATGTTCGTGGGCCAATCGCGCAAGCTCGAGGGCCGTCTGGTTCCCGAGGCCGGATTCGATTTTGTGCCCATCACGGTCACGGGCTTCGATCGCTCGCGTCCCTGGACGGCGCTGACCTCGCTGTGGCGCGTCAACAAGGCGAAGCGTGCGCTTGCCAGTCACTTCTCGAAGGTCGGTAAGCCCGATGCCGCTATCGGCTTTGGTGCTTACGTTGAGGTCCCGCTGCTGGGTTGGTGCAAGGGCGCCGGCGTTCCGTATCTGCTGCACGAGCAGAACTCTGTTCCGGGTCTGGCCAATAAGATGATGAACTCACATGCCGCCCGCGTGTGCATTTCGGTACCTGCGGCCCGCGCGGTCTTTGAGCGCGAGGGCGACCCCGACCATGTGCTCATGACGGGCAATCCCGTGCGTCGTTCGGTGATCGAGGGCGATCGCGCTCGCGGCCGCAAGACGCTCGGTGTGCCCGAGGACGCGACGCTTCTGCTCGTCTTTGGTGGTTCACTCGGTGCTCGGCATCTCAACGAGCGCGTTGTCTCGCTCAAGAGTGAGCTGCTGACCCGCGAGAATCTCTACATTTTGCATTCGACGGGTGCCGACGGCTTTGAGGAGACCGAGCGCGCCTTGGCGCTGACGCCCGAGGAGGCGAAGCGCTATCGTGTCCAGCCCTACATCGACAACATGGGCGATATGCTGGCTGCGGCCGATCTGGTGCTCTCGCGTTCCGGTGCCTCGAGCGTGGCCGAGATCGCCGCGCTTGCCGTGCCCTCGGTACTCGTGCCGTATCCGCACGCCACGGCCGACCACCAGACGACCAATGCGCGCTACCTGGTCGATGCCGGTGCCGGCGTGCTATGCGCCGATGCCGATATCGATGCCCCTGCCTTTGCCGACGAACTGCTGCACCTGATCGATGACGCTGCGGTGCGTGATGCCATGCGTCAGGCGGCGCGTGGCTTGGCCCAGGACCGTGCCGCCGCACTTTTGGCCGACGCGGTAGAGGGATTGCGTTAGTTAGACGGGATATCGCCGGTCTCCCTCGCGCGGATGCGGTAGGTGCGGTACAGTTAACGGGTTACAGGCAGTGTTTACGCAAGGAGTACACGAGCACATGGCTGATTCCCAGACTGCAACCTTCGCGCCCGAGTTCAAGAGCGCCCACTTTATCGGTATCGGTGGCGCCGGCATGAGCGGCATCGCCCTCGTCCTGCACGAGCGCGGTTATACCGTTACCGGCTCCGACCTTAAGACGTCGCGCTATATTCGCCAGCTTACCCGCGCCGGCGTGAAGGTCCACGTGGGCCACGAGGCTGCGACGATCGACGAGGTCAAGCCCGACGTGGTTGTGGTCTCCACCGCTATTCCCGAGTCCAACCCCGAGCTCGTGCGTGCCCGCGAGCTCGGTATTCCCGTATGGCCCCGTGCCAAGATGCTCTCGGCCCTGGGCCACGGCTACACCACCATCGCCGTTGCCGGCACGCACGGCAAGACCACGACGTCTTCGATGTGCGCCACGATGCTCGATCGCATGGGTCTGGACCCCAGCTTTTTAATCGGCGGCATCGTCGAGGGCTACGACACCAACGGCAAGAACGGCTCGGGTGACTACTTTGTCGCCGAGGCCGACGAGTCCGACAGCTCGTTCCTGTTCCTGAATCCCAACGTGGTCATCGTGACCAACGTCGAGGCCGACCATCTTGATCACTACTCGGGCATCGAGGAGATCGAGGCCACCTTCGCCAAGTTTATGGGGCTGGTGGGTGAGGACGGCACCGTCATCGTTTGCGGCGAGGATCCGCATCTGGTCGAGCTCGCCAAGTCGACGGGCCGTCATGTGCTTTCCTATGGCTTTGCCGAGAACAACGACATCGTCTGCGTACATCCGGATGTCAAGGGCATCCAGAGCGACTTTATCGTTCGCTTTGAGGACGGCATCGAACACGCTGTCGAGATTAAGAGCAACCCCGGTCGTCACAACATGCTCAACGCCACGGCCGTCTTGACCGTCGCCCATGTCCTGGGCCTCGATATCGATGCCGCCGCTAAGGCACTTTCGAGTTTTGAGGGCGTCCGCCGTCGCTTTACCCACGTGGGCGATATCGACGGTATCACGGTGGTTGACGATTACGGCCATCATCCCACCGAGATCAAGGCGACGCTCGCTGCCGCCTCTTCGCTGGGCTACAAACATGTCGATGTCGTGTTCCAACCGCACCGCTATTCGCGCCTGCAGGCTCTGTGCGATGACTTTGCCGATGCCTTTGCCAACGCCGATAAGCTGCTGCTGATCGATGTGTTCTCCGCCGGCGAGATGCCGATTCCGGGCGTTACCTCCAAGATGCTCGCAGATACCGTTCGCGCCAAGCACCCCGGCAAGGAGGTCGTGTACTGCTCCAGCCGTCTTGAGCTCAACCAGGAGCTTGAGAAGCTCGTGGGCGAGGGCGACCTGCTGCTCACCATGGGTGCCGGCGACGTTACGACCGTCGGCCCCGAGTTCATCGAGTATCTGACCGCCAAGAAAGACGCTTAACCTCTATGGGTCTGTTTAACGCCGTCATGGCGCTTTCGGGCATGATCGACACGGACGTGGTCGAGGACGAACGTCTTGCACGCCATACAAGCTATCGTATCGGCGGCAAGGCCGACCTCTTTGTGACGTGCCATAGCTATCATGCCCTGCGTCGCGCCGTGGCGGTGCTTGACCGCGAGCGGGTGCCGTGGGTGATTATCGGCAAGGGGTCCAACCTGTTGGTTGCCGATGCCGGTTATCGCGGCGCCGTTATTGCGCTGGGACGTGAGTTCCAGCGCACGGTTGTTGCCGAGGACGGCTGCACGCTGACCGTTGGTGCGGGCGTGATGTTCGCGCGTTTGGTCAACGATGCCTTGTCGCGAGGGCTTTCGGGCCTTGAGTTCGCGGTCGGTATTCCCGGTTCGGTCGGCGGCGCCGTGTCCATGAACGCAGGCACGCGGAACGAGTGGATCGGCCCCCTTATCGAGGACGTGGTCACGTTTGATCCGGCGTCCGGTATTAAGCACTATGCAGGGTCCGAGATCGCTTGGGGGTATCGCGAGTGCAGCTTGCCGCGTAACGAGATCATTCTCGAGTGCGTGCTTAAGCTCAAGGCCGCGCCCAAGGCCGACATTCGCGAGCGCATGGAGCGGTACCTGACGCGTCGCAAGCGCACGCAGCCCATGGGCCGTGCATCCTGCGGATCGGTCTTTCGCAACCCGCCCGACGCAAGCGTGGGCAAGTTGATTGAGGATTGTGGATTAAAGGGTTTTTCGGTTGGCGGTGCGGAAGTTTCGCCCGTACACGCTAATTTTATCGTTAATAACGGAACCGCCTCGGCCGATGACGTGGCCGCGGTTATCAGGCATGTGCACGGAAAGGTGAGGGAGGCGTATGGCATCGAGCTCAGACCGGAAGTTAAATTCCTCGGCTTCTAGAGCATCGAAGCCAACCTTCCGCCGCGCCGGAGGGCGTTCCGGCGCACCTGCCCAGCCTCAACATAAGCCCGCCATGCCCTCCAAGTCTGTTGGGCCCGTTCGTCCTGCCAAGCGCCCGGTCGTCGGCTCACAGCTGGGGGGACGCCCCGCTTCTAAAAAGACGAGTCGTCCGGCTCCGTGTCCTTCGGTGACGCCCAAGCCGGCGATGGGCACCAAGACCTCCCGACCCATGGCGACACCCAGGCCTTCGCTAAGAGCTCGTGCGCCGCATGCCGGTCGTTCGTTTGCTGGCGCTAAGCCGCGTTCACTGACATCGGTACCCGCCGCCAAGGCGTCTTCGGCAAAAAAAGGCATCAATCCTCTGTCATCGCTGGGTGCCATGGCAAGCAAGACGACCGACGCCGCTTCTGCCATTAAGGGTAAGGGCAAGATCGCGGGCGGCATCTTGGCAGCCGTAGGCGTACTTGCCATTATTGCCATCGTCGTCATCAACTCTGGTCTGTTCGCCGCAACCGATATCCAGATTTATGGTAGCGAGCATGTGACCAAGCACGACGCCATACAGCTCATCAATCTTCCCGAGAACACGTCGCTCTTTAACGTGGATCCCGATCAGATCACCGAGGGCCTCAAGCAAAACCCGTGGGTCTCGGGCGTGGATGTCCAGCGCCAGTTTCCCCATACGCTTATCATCACGCCGACGGAGCGTAAAGTTATCGCCATTGCGTATATCAGCTCCGACGACCTTGCATGGGCGATCGGAGACGATGACACCTGGATTGCTCCGCTGTCGACGTCTGTCGAGGTGGACGACCAGGGGAACGTCATTACATCGGGGGAGGGTGCCAACACCCTGACCGGCATCGATGCGGCCCTGGCGCTTGCCAAGCACTACGGTGCCGTGCTGTTGACTGACGTCTCGGCCGATGTCGCACCGGTTTCGGGTCGGGCGGTGAGCTCCAAGGCCGTCAAGGCCGGCTTGGATTACGCACGCGGTTTTTCGAGTGAGTTCTTGGGTCAGGTGAAGGATATTTCCACGCCTTCCGTTGAGGCTATCTCGGCAAATCTCGATAATGGCGTCGAGGTGTCGCTGGGCGATTCGGACGATATCGCCAAGAAAGAACGCATCGTGACCAAGTTACTTTCTCAGGTAGAGGGCGTAACCTATATTAATGTGCGCTCTCCAGGCAACTACACGTTTAGGAACGCACCGACCGCCTAGCATCCTAAATGGCTTTGTTGAGGGGCCATACCACGCCGTTTATCTGGTTTGTTTGGTTTTCACGGTCAATTATTTGACTGATACGTTCATAATGTGCAAACATAATACGGTTTACCTTTGCATTTACTTTCAACCTGAAGGTTAATGTGCGCAGGGGTCGACCCATGCTATGGCTATAACCTTTGTTCGGAGGACCGACATGCACGAGACAGAGATCAACAACTACCTTGCCGTCATTAAGGTGGTCGGCGTCGGCGGAGGCGGTACCAACGCGGTCAATCGAATGATCGAAGAGGGCATCCGCGGCGTCGAGTTTGTTGCCATCAACACCGATGCTCAGGCACTCGCGATCTCTGATGCCGATATCAAGGTGCACATCGGCACCGACCTTACCCGCGGCCTGGGCGCCGGCGCCAACCCCGAGGTTGGTCGCAAGGCTGCCGATGAGTCCCGCGACGATATCGCCGAGGCGCTCGCTGGCGCCGACATGGTGTTCATCACCTGCGGCGAGGGCGGTGGTACCGGTACCGGCGCCGCTCCCATCGTTGCCGATATCGCGATGAACGAGGTCGGCGCGTTGACCGTCGCCGTCGTGACCAAGCCCTTCACCTTCGAGGGTCGCAAGCGCAAGAAGAGCGCCGAGGAGGGTATCAAGACCCTCTCCGATTGCGTCGACACCATGATCGTTATCCCTAACGACAAGCTGCTTGACATCGCCGAGAAGAAGACCACGATGCTCGAGGCGTTCGCGATTGCCGATGGCGTCCTTTCCCAGGGCACCCAGGGCATCACCGACCTCATCACCGTCCCGGGTATTATCAACCTGGACTTCGCCGATGTTAAGACCATCATGAAGCAGGCCGGTACCGCCATGATGGGTATCGGTACCGCTTCTGGGGACACCCGTGCCGTCGACGCTGCCCAGCAGGCTATCTCCAGTCCGCTGCTCGAGAGCTCCATCGATGGCGCCACGCGCGTCCTGCTTTCCATCGCCGGCTCCAAGGACCTGGGCATCCAGGAGATCAGCGACGCCGCCGACGTTGTCGCCAATGCCGTCGACCCCGAGGCCAACATCATCTTTGGTACCGTTGTTGACGAGTCCCTGGGCGACCAGGTGCGCATCACCGTTATCGCCACGGGCTTCTCCGACTCCAACGTCAACCGTCAGGACGAGCTCTTTGCTGCTCAGCAGTCTCAGGGCAAGGCAGCTGCTTCCGCTGAGCCGCAGCGCACTGCTCCGGCTGCCAGTCCGGCTCAGGCCGCCCCGACTCGCAACGTCGGCGGTACCGAGCTGCCCAACTTTGGTAACGACCAGTTTGAGCTTCCCGACTTCCTCAAGCGCGGCAGCTTCTAAGTCGTTCTTCGTATTGTTTTGCACCGGGGCGCATCCGTATGGACGCGCCCCTTTTGTTTTGACTCTGTAAACCCGAGTATCCAATCTCTTTACGTTCCCTTTACGTTTGCCTCCAAAGCAGCGGGTATCCTTTTTAAGAAGTATGACAGCCGTATAAACACGACTGTGCGGCGGCGCCGTGGTACTTGTTGTATTAGGAGGCTTTAGTATGGCAGCACGTGCGGACAGAGTTTCGCGTGTCGACCATGATGGAGTTACGTTGGTGGAGGGAGCGACGGCGGATGCCCGCTTTGCCTTTACCGAGCGCACCGGTGGCGTTTCCGAAGATGCGTACTCCTCACTCAACCTGGGCTCGCATGTAGGCGATGACCCCTTTGCTGTTCAGGAAAATCGTCGTCGAGCGCTCGAAGCCATGGGCGCCGCCGAGTGCGAGCATAATCTGCTCGTGCCCAATCAAGTACATGGTGACCATATCGTTACGGTGACCTCGAACGGCGCCGACGATCTTGAGGTTGTTCGCGAGCAGATTGCCGAGGGCTGCGATGCCATCGTCTGCACGGCCCGTAAGGTTCCCGTGATGCTTTGCTTTGCCGATTGCGTTCCCGTGGTACTGGTTGCTCCCAACGGTTTTGCCGTGGTGCATTCTGGCTGGAAGGGCACGATTGCGCGCATTTCCGCCAAGGCCTGCCAAGCACTCTGCGAGGCGGCTGGCTGCACGCCGGAGGACATCTCTGCCTATATTGGGCCCCATATCCTAGGCGACGAGTATGAGGTGTCCCATGAACTTATGGATCGCTTTGCTGTCGAATTCGCGTGCATCGATGCTACCGATTCCCGTATGCTCGATCTTTCCGCCGCCATTCGCGAGACGCTGGTGGATGCCGGTGTCGATGTGAACGGCATTGTGGACACCAAGCTTTCCACCGTTCGTCAGAACGACCGATTTTATTCCTACCGCAATGAGGGTGGCACCTGCGGGCGCCATGCAGCGATCGGCGTGATGCTATGAGAAAGATCGGATCGGTCCTGAGCGCCGCAGTGCTCACGCTCACGCTGTGCGCCTGCTCCTCGGGATCTTCTACGTCTTCTATTACCGTGGCCGGCTCGACCACCTGCCTTCCCATTGCCGAGATCGCGGCCGAGGGCTTTAAGGAAGAGACCGGCACCGACGTGCTCGTCTCCGGTCTTGGCTCCTCCGCGGGTATCGAGGCCGTCAGCAACGGCACGGCCGACATTGCCAGCTCGTCTCGTGGGCTCAATGCCGATGAGCAAGACCTTGGCCTGACCCCGATCGCAATTGCGCACGACGGCATCGCGGTCATCGTAAACGACGACAACCCGGTCGACAACCTCTCGACCGAACAGCTCCGCGACATATACGCCGGCAAGATCACCAACTGGAAAGAAGTCGGTGGAGAGGATCTGAAGATTCAGGTTATCAATCGCGACGAGGCGTCCGGTACGCGCGAGGCCTTCCGTACCATCGTGATGGACGGCATGCCGTTCGATCGTCGCTCGGCTGTTCTTTCGGGTACGGGCCAGGTACGCGATGTCGTGTCCCGCTCACGTGGCGCTATTGGCTACATTTCGCTCGGTTTTGTCGAGAGCCTCAACGCCCAGACCTCGGTCAAGGCCGTTTCGGTCAACCATGTCGAGGCATCCGAGAAGACGGTCGCAAGTGGCGGCTATCCCATCTCGCGCGACCTTTACTTTTTTGTGAAAGGTACCCCTTCGCAGCGGGCGCAGGACTACATTGACTATGTGACGTCCCAGAAGATGGACAAGCAGATTCGCGAGGCGGGCTTTATTCCCGTCACCAACGACGGAAAGGGGAGTGAGTAGCGTGGAAGCACAGGAAATCCCCCAGATTGAGCAGGAGACTCAGGCGCCCAAAAAGCATGAGTTGGCGTTGGTGTCGCGTAGCACCTATCTCAAGGAGAAGGCGCTACAGTGGATCTTTTTTGTCTGTGCGTTCTTGGCGGTCGTCACCGTTATCCTGATTTTTGTCTTTACCACGTACTCGGCGCTACCCGTCTTTACCGATATCGGTCTGGCGGACTTCTTTAGCTTTGCGTGGGCGCCCTCTGAGGGTCACTACGGCATCATGTCGCTGTTGGCGGGCTCTGGTCTGGTGACGGTCGGTGCGCTCGCCATGGGCGTGCCCCTGGGTGTGGGCACGGCCGTGTATCTGGTCGAGATCGCCAGCAAGCGCGTGCGCAGGCTCATCAGTCCCGCCGTCGACCTACTGGCGGGCATCCCCTCCATCATCTACGGTTTCTTTGGCATGGTCATCATTCGTCCGTTTATCGCGCAGCTGACCGGCGGTCTTGGTTTTGGCGCACTGACGGCGTGGTTCGTGCTTGCCATCATGATCGTTCCCACCATCACCACGCTCACCATCGATGCCCTCAATTCCATTCCCATGGGCATTCGCGAGGCGTCCTATGCCATGGGTGCCACCAAGTGGCAGACCATCTACAAGGTCGTGCTGCCTGCAGCCAAGTTGGGCATCGTCGATGCGATTGTCTTGGGCATGGGGCGTGCCATCGGCGAGACCATGGCCGTGCTCATGGTCGTTGGCAACGCTCCGGTCATCCCAGACAGCATCTCGAGCCCCATCTCGACGCTCACGAGCCAGATCGCGCTCGACATGAGCTATTCTTCGGGCCTTCACCGCTCGGCTCTGTTTGGCATGGGCGTGGTGCTGTTTATCATTTCCGCCGCATTGGTGGGCATCGTCCGTCTGATTTCCAAGAAGAAGAGGGGGTAGGCTATGTCCGATTCTGTTGACACGACGGCCGATGCGACCTCATCGCGCGAGCGCATCAAGCGTGCCCTTTCCCATGGTAAGAAGGGCCGCATCAACAAGGATCTGTCCAACAAGATTATGCTCGGCGTGTTTCGCGCCGCGGCCTTTATCACCACGCTGGTGCTGGTCGCCATCATCGCCTACGTGGTCATCAACGGTCTACCGCACATCTCGCTCGACTTTATCTTCGGCTGGCCGCAGGGCGTAAACGCCGAGGGCGGCATTTGGCCCACAATCGTCTCGACCATCTACGTAACGGCGCTCGCCATGCTCATCTGCACGCCGATTGCCGTCTTGGCTGCGGTCTATCTGGCCGAGTACGCCAAGCAGGGCAAGGTTGTCGACATCATTCGCTATGCTGCCGATGCTTTGGCCTCGGTACCCTCCATTGTTATGGGCCTCTTTGGCTATGCCTTGTTTGTCGAGGCCATGGGCCTGGGTCTTTCGATGGTTTCGGCCGCCCTGGCGCTCGCGCTTCTGATGCTGCCCATTGTCATGCGCACCACCGAGGAGGCAATCCGCGCCGTTCCACGCTATATCCGTTGGGGCGCATATGGCTTGGGCGCCACCAAGTGGCAGGTCGTCTCCAAGATCGTGCTTCCTTCGGCTTTTGGCCGCATCGCCACCGGCATCGTGCTTGCCATCGGCCGCGCCATCGGCGAGACCGCCGTGGTGCTCTACACCATGGGTCAGGCCATCAATCTGCCTATCTCGCCGCTCGATTCCGGTCGTCCCATGACCGTTCACCTTTATCTGCTTGCCAATGACGGCATCAACATGAACGCAGCCTACGGCACCGCGCTTTTGCTGATGGCGATTATTCTGGCCTTCAACCTGTTTGCGCGTTATCTGTCGCGCAAACGCCGCTAGTTAAGGAGTCCCATGTCCGTCTATCAGTCCGCTCCCACGCTGGAGCAAGCGGCCATCACGGCCAAGGATTTCAACTTTTGGTACGGTGACTTTCATGCGCTGACGGGGCTCGACCTCAATATCGCTAAAAATGCCATTACTGCTTTTATTGGCCCTTCGGGCTGCGGCAAGTCGACGTTTCTGCGCTGCATCAACCGCATGAATGACCTGATCGAGGGTACGCGCGTCGAGGGCACCATGGCGCTCGACGGCAACGATATCTATGCCGAGGGCGTCGACCCGGTCGACCTCCGTCGTCGCGTGGGTATGATCTTTCAGCAGCCCAACCCGTTCCCTAAATCCATCTACGAGAATGTCGCCTTTGGCCCTCGTCTGCAGGGCGTGACTAGCAAAAGCGACCTCGATGACATCGTGGAAGAATCGCTCAAGCGCGCCAACCTCTGGAAAGAGGTATCCAATCAGCTCAACAAGGATGGTTTGGCGCTCTCGGGTGGTCAGCAGCAGCGTCTGTGCATCGCGCGCGTGCTTGCGGTGCAGCCCGATGTCTTGCTGATGGACGAGCCCTGCTCCGCCATCGACCCTACGTCCGTCTCTAAGGTCGAGGATCTGATGGCCGAGCTGGCGCCCGAGATGACGATCATCATCGTTACGCATTCAATGCAGCAGGCTGCTCGTATTAGCGACTACACCGCATTCTTTTTGCAGGAAGTTGCCGGCGAGCCTGCCACGCTCATCGAATATGGTCAAACCGACGCGATCTTTACCAGCCCGGTGGATTCGCGGACGGAAGACTATATCACCGGCCGTTTTGGCTGATCGGTGCGACTAGTCCCAAACCGATCGGACTTGGTCCGGTGCGTATTCACTGTGCGGGCGGCATGACCGCACCCAACTGATTGGAGTGAACCATGCGCAAACTGTTTTCCCGTCAGCTCATCGAGGCCCGTCACGAGATGCTGAGCATCTACGAGGCGGTAGACCTAGCGCTTCACGACGCCGTGAAGGCCTATGTGACCGACGATCGCAAGCTCGCCACCAAGACCAAGAAGCGCACGCTTTCGATTGACGCGCGCTGCGCCAACTTGGAGGCCGTGTGCTACAACCTGATCGCTACGCAGTCGCCGGTCGCCTCCGACTTCCGCTTGCTGCAGACAATCATCTATGTCGACTTTAACCTGCAGCGTATGACCGATAAGGTTCGCCAGATCTGCCGTGCCGCCAGTCGTATGGTCAAGGCCGACATCTCGCTGCCTCAGGAGCTTGTGACCTTGGTTGAAGCCGAGGCCGAGGCCGTCTACCAGGTGCTGGGCTCTTCGCTTTCTGCCCTGGTTGCCAACGACATGTCCATTATCTGCAACCTGGCCGTCGAGGACGAGCCGGTGCACGCCGCCTACGAGAAGTTCTTCCGTACCTTTAACCGCATGGATGCCGGCGAGTTTATGGATGACAACAGCAATTACGACGACCTGCGCCGTGCCATCATGGTCTCGCGCTATCTCGATCGTATCGCCTCGATTTCCATCGATGCCGCCTGCCGTCTGACCTTCCTTTTGACCGGCCAGCGCATGAACGCCGGCGATATCGCCCGTACGGATGAGGATGAGCTCGAGAGCATGCGCGTGCCTTCGGGTGAGGGTGTCATCATGAGGCCCGCCGTCGATGCGCGTTTTGTTGCCAAGGTGCCCGCTAACGAGGTGAGCGAAGGTCTTCGCTACCTGTTGGATCATCTTGAGGACGACGAGGATGCCGAGGACGACGAGGAGTAGGGTGGCCCCGTTCGTCGAAAGATTGTAAATACCTAAGGGAGCGCGGCCTTGCGGATGCGGGGCCGCGCTCTTGCGTTAGCATGGGACTACTTGTTGTGCTGTTAGCGGAGGCGATTGGCAATGGATAACTACTTGGACTTGATACGCGCTCGCCGCGAGCATATTCTGGAGCGTTTTTATGCAGCACTCGATCGCGCGGGCCGTCCCCACGATGCCGCGCGCCTGATTGCCGTCTCCAAGACTGTTGGCGTCGATGAGACCGTTGCCGCTATTCAGGCGGGGTATCGCCATTTTGCCGAGAACCGCCCGCAGGAGCTCGTTCGCAAGCTTGTGGGCCTTGCAGAGCACCCGGAGCTACCCGAGGTGCGCTTCGATATGATCGGCAACCTGCAGACCAACAAGATCAATGCGGTTCTGGGCTCGGCCGAGTTGATTCATTCGGTCAGCTCGCTGCATTTGGCTCAGGCTATCTCGAGCCGTGCGGTCCGCAAGATTGCGGCGGGCGAGCTTTCCGGCCCCCAGCGTGTGCTGATCGAGGTCAATGTGAGCGGCGAGGAGTCCAAGGGCGGCTTTTCGCCCGACGAGGTTCGCGACGCCGCAGGTGAGCTTGCTGAGCTTGAGGGAATTTGTGTGCAGGGGCTTATGACTATGGCGCCACGGGGGAACAAAGATGTGGCGTGCCGCACCTTTGCCGGACTTCGCGAGCTAAGGGATGAGCTTGAGGCTACGCACTCCGATCTGAGCCTGCCCGAGCTTTCCTGCGGTATGAGCGAGGACTTTGAGTCTGCCCTTGAGGAAGGCTCTACGCTCGTTCGCCTGGGTAGGGTAGTATTTAGCCCGGAGTTTGCAGTAAAATAAGGCTCTGAAGTGCGCGCTGATTATCGGAGTGCCTGCACTAAACCGCGAGAGGACACAACCATGGGCTTCCTTGACGAGATTAAAAATAAGATGCACCTGGGCGGCCAGCAGGGTTACGACCAGGGTTATGGTCAGGACGACGACTACGGCTACGATGATGGCTATGACGACGGCTACCAGAACAACGGTTACAGCGGTGCCTCGGGCGAGGGCTTCTACACCCAGGATGAGCCGAGCAACGGCCTGTTGGGTCAGACGCGCCGTGGCGAGGCCGAGTCGGTGGCCGTGTACACACGCTCCGGTCAGCTGGTCGGTGACGATTCTCGCCACGCTACGACCTACAACCCGCCATCGCGCTCGCAGGAGACGGTTGCGGGCGGTTATCGCCCCGGTGCCTACGACACGCCGTCGAGCTACGCCGAGAGTACACGTGCCCGCGCTGCTGCCCCCGCATCTGCTCCCTCATCGAGCGATGCCTCGGCGTATGCGAACAACATCATCAACGCTACGCCGCAGCTGCCGGCCTATGTCCTGCGCCCCGAGAGCTATGACGACGTGGAAACCGTCGTGCGCCGCGTGCGTACCAAGCAACCTGTCGCGCTGATTTTTGTCGGCGTTCGTACCGAGGTCGCCAAGCGCGTCCTGGACTTCTCTTACGGCTTTGCCTGCGGCCTGGGTGCCACAGTCAAAGAGGTGGGCGATCGCGTGTTTATGGTGCTGCCCGCCGGTTGCGAGGTCAAGGATTCGGACCTTAAAAAGCTCCGTGCCGACGGCTACCTTAAGTAAAAGCAAGACGAGGAGATTCTCATCAACATCTACACCATTGTCCAGCTGATCAATACGCTGTTCAACTTCTACTCCACGCTCATCGTGGTCTACTGCCTTATGACGTGGATCCCTATGAAACAGGGCGGATTGCTACAGGATATCGCCGCTGTTCTCGATAGTGTGTGCGGCCCGTGGCTCAATTTGTTCCGCCGGTTTATCCCGCCCATGGGCGGCATCGATTTTTCACCGGTCGTTGCGATTATTGCGTTGCAGTTGGTGCAGAAGCTGGTTCTGCAACTTCTTATAGGTATACTCATATAAAACTGGCTTAGTAACTCACGTCGGGCGCACGGCGCCAAGGCGAAGATAAAGGAGAACTTGTTATGGCTATTACCCCTGCTGACATTCAGGCTCAGACCTTCTCTGAGGCCAAGCGCGGCTACGATCCCGCCGAGGTCGACGTCTTCCTGGAGACGCTGTCCTCTGAGGTCGACGCCATGCTCGCCAAGATTGTCGATCTTAAGGGTCGTCTGACTGCTACCGAGCAGCAGCTCGCCGATACGCAGGCCCAGCTTGCTCAGGCTCAGGACGCCGCCGCGCAGGCCGTTCCCGCCGCTCCTGTGGCCGCTCCTGCGCCCGACTTCTCCGCTCAGGAGCGCCAGATTTCCGCGGCGCTGATCGCTGCCCAGCAGACCGCCGAGGGTATCGTTAACGACGCCAACGAGAACGCCGAGCGCATCCGCAACGAGGCCGACGCCAAGGCCCGCGAGGTCATCCGCCAGGCCCTGACCGAGAAGCAGGCCGAGCTCGAGGAGATCGACCGTCTGAAGGCTTCCCGTGAGGAGTTCAAGGCCGAGTACCTCAAGCTCATCCAGCACTTCATGGACGATGCTCAGAACTCCTTCCCGGCCGATCTCATGGCTTCCACGCCGGTCGGTTCCGCCGCTTCTCCGGCTGTGACCGCTCCTGCTGCCGAGCCGTTGCCCGTTGCCGAGCCGGTTATCCCCGTTGCCGACCCCTTCGCACCGATCGACAACTTCGCCGCCGACGACCTGGACTAACGATCGGACTACAATCTAGCATCCTTGTGAGGAGCTCGCGCCTGTGGGCTCCTTTTTAGTAGTTTTTTGGGACATGCCTTAATTTCTACCTTTTTTGATGATTTTAAATACCGTGCTACGGGGGATGCCTGTTACGAGTTCGATTTGTTTGAGCGAAAGTCCGATGTCTGCAAGTTTGATCAGTGCTTCATTTCGCGGTGGTTTTTCCAAGCTTTTGACTTGCACGCATCGCAAAGGATATAAGGCAGCTTCGGCAACTTCACGATAATCCTGCTCAGAAATTGACCTTCCGGTTTTGATGTAATACGCATTGGGAAGTCCGGACGTACTAAATCGATAGAAGCTCTCGGTGCTGCCGAGCAGGGCGTTAATCGTTGATGTGTCGGTAATCTGCGGCTCAGTCATGTATTCGTGAAAACTGCTCCATCGGTATTCCAATAGGGAGGCACGTCCCCCTTTGACTGGGTTATCGTGGATATACCTCATGGCTTGCAAGAGCTGATTGTCGTCTTCGATAGGCTTGCTGTAGAAGCGACCCTTGAACACGGGGCCCTCCAGCCCGGTTTTTCCTTTGAAAAACATCGCATATCCGGTGCCGAGCCTCTGGAATGCCTCGCTCACGTTGGCATCTGGGTCATCGAGTAACAGGTGCGTATGGTTGTCCATTAGACACCATGCCAAGAGGCGCATGTGGTGGCGTTGAAACGACCTGTTGAGTAGATTGAGATAGTAAAGCCTATCTTCGGCGTCCTCGAAGATCTGCTGTCCGCCGGCGCCCTTTTGAACCACGTGATAGCATCCTTTTTCCGTTAGGGTTCGTGGGCCTCGTGACATAGATCCTCCAAAGCATCGGTCTGTCGACTGGACTTTAAGGATAAGCATGGGAAGGCCGAGCTCTGCTGATGTGATTGCAGAACTCGGCGAACGGGTGAGCGGTCAGAGGTAGATTTTAAGGCATGTCCCAAGAATCTACTTGAGGAGGAAGTCGGGGAGGGGAATGGTGCGGGCCTCGCGATGCTCGGGATCGGCGATATGGTCGGCAGGATAGCCGCAGACGAGCATATGATACGGATAGACGCCCTCGGGTAGGCCGAACTGCTCACAGGCCACCTCGGGCTTAAAATGGCACACCCAACACGTACCCAGGCCCTGCTCTTTCGCCTCCATCATCATCTGGTCGCACACGATCGAGGTGTCGATCTCGCTGGAGTTCATCTGGTCATACGGGCGCACCCAGGCGTCATCGGTAACGCTGCAAATGAGGAAGATGAGCGGTGCCCCAAAGATAGATCCATCACGAGCAAAGCGCGGCTGACAAGCAGCAGCCTTTTCCAACAACTCCGGAGTATCAAGCACCATCACACGGCTTGGATGATTATTGCAAGCAGAAGGAGCAATACGCCCCGCCTCAACAATGGCATCCACCACCGACTGCTCAACAGGATGGTCCTCAAACGAACGACAAGAATACCGAGACCGAGCCAGTTCCAAATAATTCACAACCAAACCCTCCAAATTCAACGAATCAACCTAAAGCAAAACAAAGGGTACCCAAAGCACCATTCACCCAAACGTTTAAGGCGGCCCCAAAGTTCCCAATCGGGCCCAAAGGCCCCGCCAACAAAAGCCCCATCGCTTTCAAGGTATCAGCTAAAGTTCCCAATGGTGGTACGCAAGGCGAAGGCCCGGCACCTTTTTACTTTCGAACGACTCTGCCGTGCAGCCGGAGCGAGAAAGCAAATAGGTGCCGGGCCTTCGCCGGTGGGACGCGTACCCCCAATTAACTGTTCTTCATGACAATCGAATCCACAACATCAGCCACATTCTCACAGCAGTCAGCGCAGTACTCCAGGAAGGCATAGACGTCACGCCAGGCGATGACCTCGAGCGGATCTTTGCCGTTGACATGCAGGTTGCGCATAGCGTTGATGTAGAGCTCGTCGGCTTCGGACTCGATGGTGTTGATCTGGATGACGAGTTCGCGCAGGGTCTTGGACTTGCGGTAGTTGGGCAGCTCGACCATCAGGTCCTTCATGGCGCGGCAGGCGTCGGTCACCTTGTGGGCGATCACGATGGCATCGGGATGGATGCTCTGGATGTTGGTGAAGTAGACGCGCTGCACGACGCCCTCGATACGGTCGAGCACGGTGTCGAGCGAGCAGCTCATCAGGTTCAGGTCCTCGCGCTCAAGCGGGGTGATAAAGGCCGTGAGCAGGGCGTCCTCAAGCTCATGGTGCTTCTTGTCGGCCGCATGCTCGATCGCGTGCATCTTGTCGAGCATATCGTGAATCTTCGCGGGATCGAAGTTCTCGAAAATCTGGGTGAGCAGCTCGGCAGCCTGGACGGCAAGGTCGGCGCAGGCGACGTAGTTGTCAAAGTAGAACGAATCGGGTTTCTTTGCCATGAGTGGGTCCTTTCGAGGCGAAGACGGGTGGGCGAAGTGTTGCGGTCCGGATGGGCGCTCGGTGTGACTAGATGAACATCATGAACAGCTTGGCCATGACAAAGCTGATGAGTCCACAGGCGGGGAAGGTGAAGAACCAGGTGAACATCATGTCCTTGACCACGCCAAAGTTGATGGCCGAAAGGCGCTTGACGGCGCCGACGCCCATGATGGCGCAGGTCTTGATGTGGGTGGAGGACACGGGGATACCGGTAAGGGTGGCAAGCAGCAGATTCGCGGCGCCTGCGAGGTCGGCGGAGAAGCCCTGATACTTCTCGAGCTTGACCATGCTCTGGCCGACGGACTTGATGATGCGCTCGCCGCCCACGCTGGTGCCGATGCCCATGGTGGCCGAGCACAGCAGCATGATCCAGATGGGGATGCCGGCGTCGCCGACGCCGGTCTGGCCGTTGGCAAAGGCGACACCTAAAATGAGCACGCCGATGAACTTTTGTCCATCCTGCGCGCCGTGCATAAAGCTCATGGCCGCAGCGCTCGCGATCTGAGCGTATTTAAAGAAGACGTTGGCACGTCGCCTATTGGCGGCGGCAAACAGAATCGAGACGAGTTTGCACGGGACCCAGCCCATGACAAAGCCCAGACCGATGGAGAGCGCCAGGCCGTAGATGACCTTCATCCACTCGTGGATGTTGACGCTGCCGGCACCGCCGAGGGCGATGGCGGCGCCGGTGAGGCCGGCGATGAGGCTGTGGCTCTGAGAGGTGGGAATGCCAAAGCGCGATGCCGTGGCGCCGTAGACGACGATAGAGAAGAGCGCCGCACACAGGCAGGCGAGCGCCATGGTGCTGTTTCCGCCAAAGTCGACGATATGTGAGATGGTGTTGGCGACGCTCGCGTTAAAGTGCGTCATGATGAGCACGCCCAAGAAGTTGAATGCGGCGCTCATGAGAATGGCGGCGCGGGCGGGCATGCAACGCGTGGTGACGCAGGTCGCGATGGCGTTGGGCGCGTCGGTCCATCCGTTGACGAAGATGGCACCGAGTGCGAGGATCACGGTGACGGCAAGGACTGGGTTTGACACAAGTTGGCCGAGGAAGGTTGAGAACGTTACGTCCATATATGGGCTTTCTCGAAGTTTGCAGACACGTTACAAAAACATGATAAATCGTATCACCTCCTGCGAGTTTCTTTACCTAGTTCTGATGGGAGAAGTGAATTTTTTGGCACTATAATCGAATGTTAGCTTGTTGACCGTGGTCGTTCCTTTTGCTAATACGTTGCGCGGACACGCGCGTTCGCCCCAACACCCCAAAACCACAGCCTGTTCGCTTTACAATATGCAAACATGCGTTCGATAATAGGGGGCATGGAATATCGACAGACAGACGGCAAAACTCGGCACGTGCACAAGCAGTATGTGGACGTCGTGGCCCGTATCCTTGCGGGCGGACAAGTCGTGCCGGTCACCGTCTGCTGGGTCGACGGTCGCTGCTTTACGATCGACGAGATTATCTCGACCACCGGGTTTGGTCTGATGGTCCACGGTGTCCGTACGGCAACATATAAGGTGCGTTTTGGCGGGCATGCGACCGAGTTGTATCTGGAGGACCAGACGCGCGAGCGGGCGGACGGCTCGCAGGCGCACGTGATGCGTTGGTGGGTCTGGGCTTTTGATCGTACGCTTGAGGGCGAGCGCCGTAGGTAAGGACGTACGGCATTCGGGTACAATGACAGGAATCTTGTCACCTATGGCGCTGTCGTGCGCTTTTTGAAAGGACGAAGTATGAACGATATCCAGGGCTATCAGAACGGCCCCATCGAGACTGGCGCAAGTCGTGCCAAGGAGATGTCGCCGCGCGCGTACAATCTCGCCATGTCTGCCCTCATCTTCTTGGGCTTTTGCGCCATGGGCGCCGGTGCTTACTTTACGAGCACCATGGCGTTTGCTCGCATGATGATGAGCGGGGCCGCCCTGCCACTGGTCTTTGGCTCGTTTATCCTGACCATTGTCGGCATCGTCATGATGTCGGCCGCCGCCAGCAAACAGTCCGTGGGCCTGTCGCTCGTGGGTTACGTGATCTTTGCGAGCACCTTTGGGCTGACCGCGTCGTTTGGCCTTGCCAACTATGACCTGCCCACCATCAACACCGCTTTTATCGCCACCGCTGCCATCACCTTTGTCTTTGGCGCCTTGGGCGTGACGTTCCCCAAGTTTTTCCAACGTGTGTATGGCATCGGCTTTGGTATTCTGCTTGCCACGATTCTGGTCGAGATCGTGCTGATGTTCATGGGCGTCTCGCAGACTATCACCGACCTGATCGTGATCGTGGTGTTCGCTGGGTTTATTGGCTACGACACCTATGTTGCCACGACGGTGTCGCCCACGCTGCCCAACGCCGTGCTCATGGCATCCAACCTGTTCGTGGACATTATCAACGTGTTCCTGCGCATTCTGAACATCCTCGGTCGTCGCGATTAGCGTGGGGCATTGCGACGTTTCTTGTCGGACACGGTAAAACGATACGAAAGGCGGTCCTGCGGGGCCGTCTTTTTTGTGCGTGGCGGGGTATCATGGATGAGAAAAAGCCGATAGCGGCAGCGACAGGAAAGGTGGCCACGTATGGCAGATGTCGACAACAGGAACCGTAACCGCAGGCCCAACCGCGCGGGACAGCCCAATCCCAAGCGCGAGGCGCGTGCCAAGGCCGCCGAGCGCCATGTGGCGGCTGTGTCCGAAGCCTGCGCCAAGGACATCGAGCGCTCACTCGCCGGCGTGCGCGAGTTCGATGGTATGCCTGCCGGTTTTGTCGCGGCGATGAAGGCCAAGGCCCAAGCGGCTGCGGCTGCCGAGGAGCCGGTTGCCGAGGTTGTGGAGGCCGACGCTGCCGAGGTTGAGGCTGCCGAGGTGGAGACTGCGGTCGAGCCCGAGGTGGCACTCGAGTCCACCGAGTCGGCCGACGAAGCTGAGTCCGCGCCCGCGGAGGAGGCTGCTCCGGTCCTGCCCGAGGTCACCGTGCTCGATGCCTCCGCCACGCAGGCCATCCTGGACAACGGTCGTGGCTATGCGCAGTTCTGCGACATGGCCGTGCTCGCCTTTGCCTCGTTTACCAATCCGGGCGGCGGCTATATCCAGGGCTACCTGGGCCAGGAGCCGACGCTCTGTGCCGATTCGTACCTGTACAATGTGCTCGACAAGCAGCGCAAGTGGTACGGCGAGAACCGTCGCCGCAACATCAACTGCGAGCTGTACCGCAATCGTGCGCTGGTGGTGCCCGCGGTGCGCTTCGACCGCAACCGCGTGCACGCATACGCCGATGTGATCGTTGCCGCCGCACCCAACGTCAAGCGTGCCCGCCAGGAGTACCGCGTGAGTGACGACGCCCTGTTGGATGCCCTGCGCGACCGTATCCGCTTTGTCCTTGCCATCTGCGACGAGCTGGGTCGCGAGAAGCTCGTGCTGGGTGCTTGGGGCTGCGACAATAACGGGTTTGATGCCGAGGCCGTAGCCGAGCTCTTCCGCGAGGAGCTTGCATCGGGCGACTTCAAGGTTAAGCAGGTCTTCTTTGCTGTGCCTTCTACTCGCTGGGATGAGGACTTCGCCAAGTTTGATCATGTGTTGGCAAGCTTCCCCGAGCGTAATGAGGAGTCCTATGCTCAGGTTGCCGCCCGCGCCGCGGCCGCCCGTGCCGCCAAGCAGGCTCAGGCCGCTGCCGAGGACGATGAGGATGACGACTGGCGCAAATACTTGTAAACGGTGCGCGTGATGTGATAGCCGAGCCGACGGGGGCTGCTCCCGTCGGCTTTTTATTGAGTGGGGAGCATGCGATGAAAAACGTTCTGTGCTTTGGCGACAGCAATACCTATGGCTACGATCCGGCTGGTATGCGCGATGGCACCGCGGTGCGCTATGCGCAGGATGTGCGCTGGTGCGGCGTGGCGCAGCGTGATCTGGGTGAGGGCTGGCATGTGATTGAGGAGGGGCTCAACGGCCGCACGACGGTGCGCGACGATATGTGCCATCTGGACACCAACCTCAACGGCATTCGCGCGCTTCCAATGCTGCTCGAGGCCCATAAGCCGCTGGACGCCATTGTGATCATGCTGGGCACCAACGACTGTAAGACGGTCTTTAACGTGACGGCTTCCGATATCGCCCGTGGCGCCATGGCGCTGATTCGCGCCGTCCGCGCGTTTCCGTGGACCGACGCTGCGCCCCGCCCGCGCATTCTGCTGATGGCTCCTATCAAGATCAAGCCGCAGATCGCCGATGTATATATGACCGATTTTGACAAGCATTCCGTTGAGGCCTCGGAGCATTTTGGCGAGTACTATGCGCATGTGGCCGAGCAGTTTGGCTGCGACTTTTTGAATGCCGCCGAGTTTGCCGAGCCGGGCGACATCGATTATCTGCACATGATGCCCGAAAGCCACGAGAGCCTGGGACATGCCGTGGCAACCAAGCTCCAGGAGATGCTCGGTGAGTAGCGCGACCCCAAGCACCACAAAGGTGCCGATGAGCTGCCTCTCATTTCTTGGACGTCTAGAAATGAGAGGCAGCTCGCTTTTGTAACGGTTTCTACCGTGCGGGCGACTGCCGATTTACGGTAACTGCGTAGACTCTGTTTGTTTAAACATATAAATAAAACGACATTTATATAGCGGCGTTGATGCAAAACGATTTTCTAGATAATCCGACTGATATTAAAGTAAAAGACCTCTTTACCCGTAGTCTAAAAACTGGTATTAAGTTTATATCTAATGCATCGTGGCATAGACGGACCGTCTTAGAAGTTGCTCCCCAATGGGTTCTTGCAATGTGCTAGGTAGGTTCATATTGATGTTGGGGTTTGTGTACATCCGACGATTCGCCGTATTCCACAACGTGTTGTAGGAATTAGGGGACAACTATGGACGAATGTCGCTCACAGTCGCTGGGTATAGCGGCCCTTGCCTTCATTTTGATGTGCCTCACCGCCGCAGTGTTTTACGGTGCGGCCCCCGTGCGCGCCGATGACGTTGCGAAGCCCGATCCGATTGCGATCGATGGGCAAACGGCCAAGGTTACGGTCAAGCTTTACACCGACGAGCACCACTTGAATGAGCTCAAGGGCCCCGTGACGCCCTCCTCACATCTCTACGGGGCCTTTTCGGCGGAATTCCGTACCGGCCATGCGCCCAAGCCCGGGCACAGCGTCGCCGTCTACGAGTTGCCTGACACCATCGTCGTCGACAACAACGCAGGCGGCGACCTTATGGAGGGGTCGGGCACCGACGCCGCAAAAGCCGGCACATGGAAGATCGAGGACAATAAGGTCATCTTTACGTTTGACGAGGGCTGGCTCGAGTCGAACCCCGCGGATATCTACGTCGCCGCCAATTTCTCGTTCGAGCTCGCAAACAAGGGTACCGGCTCGGGCGGCAGCGCATCCGTCGTGTTTCCTGGCGTGGGGTCGATTGATATCCCTACCAAGGACGGCAAGGTTACGGGGACGAAGGCAGGAGTCTTTTCCCAGGGGGCCGATGGCGTGGCCAAGGTCACCTGGTCTATCAAGCTTAACGTTGAGTCATACGCCACGAGCGTCAAGCTCACTGACACACTGGGCAACAACTTCGAGTTCGTGAAGGGCAGCTTCATGCTCGACGGTAGAAAGCTCGACCCGCAGCCGACGATTGAGGGCCAGGGAGTAACCCTCGACAATCTGGGCAACCTCTCCGGGGGGGGGCACACAATTGTCTATGAGACGAAGCTAAAGAGCGGCGTTTCGGCAAACAACGGCGAGCGGATCGACCTTCAGGAAGCATCCAAGAACACGGCGTCGTGGGAGTGGGGCGGTGCCAATGATCGCCAGAACGGCACGGTTACGGCTGCCCCTAGCAAATTTCGTTACGACATGATTAGCAAGTCCAACGGCTCGGGTACGCCGTCCGACATCACGTGGACGGTCAAGCTCAACCAAGGCGAGCTCAAAGCCGATATGAGCGGCTATGTGTTCACCGACACGCTGGACAAAAAGCAGACGTATACGGGAAGCTACACGTTTTACAAAGGCGACTCCGGGTCGGAGAATATTGCAACCGGCGAGCTCGATTCGTCGAAGAGCTCCTTTACCTACACGTTCCCGTCCGACCTCGCTGACAAGTACGCCGCCTACCGCATCGTCTATCACACGAAGATGAAAGACGCGGGCTCGTACGACACCGTGCGCAACAGCGCGGTTATCAATCGCGACGGCTCCGTTTCCGGCACCGACGATGGCACGTTCACGCCGCAGCTGGCGGGCGTGCCGATCACCAAGAGGCTCGTGAGCTCCGATGAGGCGGCGACGACGGGAAGGGCGACGTGGGAGACGAGCGTCGCGCTGAAGGCGATCGTCAATGCGGTTAACCCCCCAAACGTAAAGGTCAACGACACCTTCCAAACAGCGTGGAAGCAGAATATCGGTGTCGAGGCCGACTCTGTGACCATAAAAATTGGCAGCACCGTTCTGGGGAAAGGGACGGATTGGTGGTTTGAGCCGGGCAGCGACTCCATGGCCAATGGGACGAAGAAGAACTTCAATCTGTATATCAACATCAACGACAAGGTGAAGGCTGCCCTCGAGAACGCGGACTATGCCGTGATCACCTACACCACCAAGTCAGATGCATTGCCGGGCTGGTACTCGAACTTCGCGTCGGTCAGCGCAGATGGTCTGAACCTTCAGCGGCAGTACACCGACCTCGTCATGTACGTTGTCAGCCAGGAAGCGACGCCCGCGGTCGAGAAGCCGGAAGCCGAGACGAAGGTGTCTTGGGACGAGGGTTTCGACTGGAGCGCCGTTGACGGCTCGAACGAAAAGGGTGCATGGGTCGTCGACTGGACGGTGTACGCGAATCGCCAGAAGAGCGCGGCAGGAGAATATTACGGAGCTGGAAAGCTTGGCGGCGCACCGCTGAACATCATCGATGCCCTTCCGAACGGTATGAGCTATGTCACGGGCTCCGCAAAGTACACGCTCGTGCAGAACCCCTACGATCTGCATAAGGGGTATGGGCGCGGAAACGAGAGCAAGACGGTTGTCTCGGACCAGCAGCTTGCCGCCGGCAATGTGAGTCGCAACGGCAACACGGTTACCTTCTCCATTCCCACGGATAAGCTCGGCACATATGCCGGCTATGCGAAGCTCACGTACAAGACGGCGGTCAAGCGCAGCGAGCACGACACCTCCACGAACAAGGTGAAGTTCACCAACACCGCCAAGGCCGAGTCGGGAAGCAAGAAGTTCGAATCCGGTAGCGGCACCGTCACCATCAAGAACAACGTCATCAAAAAGACTGGCGAGCAGCTGGGCAACGGCAACCGTGTCAAGTACACCATCAAGGTCAACGAGTCGGCTGTCGACTTGTTGGGTACGAGCGACTTCCTCGAGCTCGTCGACACCATGGACGCCAAGTGCACGCTGGTGCCGTCTTCGCTCAAGGTCTATGAGCGAAGCAGCGGGCAATGGACGGAGCTGACCAAGGAAAAGTACTCGTCGAAGATGGAACAGGTCGAAGGTACCGCCGGTACGCAAACGCGGCTTACGCTCACCGTGCCCGACGGTAAGTACCTCAAGGTCGAATACGAGGTCATCCCGAGCGGAAACCCCGGTGATGAGGTTTCTCTTTCCAACACCGCCAAGCTCACGGGGGTGACGGGCGGCTCTGCGACCGACGAGCGAAAATGGATCGTCAGAAACGCCGCCGCCAGTGCGGGCGGCAACGGCTACGGCATCACGATGACCAAGTACGATGCCCAACAGGTCGGAGCGACGCTCAAGGGCGCGGAGTTCACGCTCTACAGTGTGGATATGGACCAAGCTGCGGGCGACGGAAATGCCGAGAACCACAGAACGTTTTTTCAGCGTGCAGCTTCCAACGCCAACGGCAAGATATCGTTCGGCACGAGCGACAAGGCGATGAACAGTTGCGTGCTCTACCAGCTCGTGGAATCGAAGGCGCCTGAGGGCTACGCCGCAGCAGACCCCACGTGGATCATGCTCAAGGGCAACGCGAGCGACGAGCATTACCAGGCTGCGCTTGAACAGGCGAAGCGCATTGTTGGCGACGCGGAGATCATCGACGATGCCAAGAAGGACGAGATCTGGGTCTACGACAACCGCATGACGGGCACGGCGGCCATCAATGCAAAGAAGGTGCTCGAAGGCGGAACGTTCAAGGAGGGGCAGTTCTCGTTCGCGCTCAAGGACGCCGACGGCAAGGTACTCCAGACGGCGACCAACGACGCCAAGGGCAACGTCCTCTTCAACGTCGAGTACAACAAGGCCGGCGTGTACCACTACACCATCTCCGAGGTCGTCCCTCAGGGTGCCGAGAACAACGTTAAGGACCACATCGCCTACGACACAGCCGTGCACGAGGTCATAGTTACGGTGACCAACGGCGATGGGAAACTCGATGCCGCCGTCACCTACGACAAAGGCTCCACGACCTCGCCGACCTTTACCAACAGGTACTCGACCACGCTTCCCGAGGCGGGCGGTGCTGGCTTAACTATGACATATCTGGCAGGCGCTTCGCTGCTGTGCTTTGCCGCGACATGGATGCATACCAGCCGTCATCGCGATCTGAATCGAGGCGATCGTCGTGAGTAAGGCACTTCGTCATTTGTTGACCGTTGTGGTAATAGCCATGGTTGTCGTCGTCTCTTTCGCGATTGCCCCTGGGACGGCTCATGCTGCCGACACCGGTGCCATTACAGTGGACGGTACAGTTGCGACGCGGTATGACGCGTACCAGCTCTTTTCGGCGACCGTTATCGACGACGCCAATGCCGACCAAAAGGTTGCAACCGATGTAATGTGGGCAAACGACGCAGTTCGCCAGGCCGTTCTTCCCGTGCTTCATGATGCGGGACTCGATAGCTCGGCATCAACGGCACAAGAGGCTGCCGAGTGGCTGAATGCCGACGGACATATGTCGACTGCGCTGACGGCAAAGCTCGCCCGTGCGATTTGCAATGCAGGTGCCGCTTCTGTTCCCCTTTACGCGGGCACAGCGGCCGAGCTGCCCTGTGGCTACTGGCTCATCGTCGCCGACGACGACGCCATCGCCCAGGGTGAGGCCGGCACCGCGCCGATCATGGCCCTGGTGGGCGGCAGTGCCGTCACCGTCAAGCCCAAGGCGGCGACGCCCAAGGTGGCCAAGCACGTGCTGGAGGACAGCACCGCCGCATGGCAGAAGGCCGCCGACGCCACGGTCGCCGACGACCTGTGCTGGCGCCTCTCTGCCACGGTCCCGGCGGGTCTTACCGCCTACGACACCTATACGGTGCAGTTCGTCGACACCATGAGCGTGGGGCTCGATCCCTCCAAGGTGGCCGCGAGCATGCGCGTGTACGTGGCGGCGGGCGCGGACGGCGGCTTCGACGCCGTCTCGGCCGGTAAGGACGGCCGCGTCGGCACCGAGCCCGCGAAGGGCTGGACCGATATCACGGCCCAGTGCGGGGTCTCGGTCGACGGTAAGACCTTCACCGTGCGCACCGGCGACCTCATCGCCGCGCTCGGCGGGGCCGACGCCTTCACCGCGGGCGCCCGCGTGGTCGCCGTGTACGACGCGCCGCTCAAGAGCGCATGCAACCACGGCATCGCGATGGGCAACCCCAACGAGGTCTACCTGCGCTACCCGCGCTCTCCCTTTGCCGACCAGTCCGGCGACGCCGGCCTCACCCGCACGCCGAGCGATGACGCGTGCGCCTACACCTGGGATCTCGCGCTCACCAAGCGCGGCAGCGACGGCGACAAGCCGCTTGCCGGGGCGGTCCTGAGCATCGCCGACGACCGCGGCCGCGTGACCGTCTCGGGCGTGGACTCGGGCAAGCTGGAGGTCCGCGAGCTCAAGGCACCCAAGGGCTACACCGCCTTTGAGGGCACGCGCTCCGTGACAGTCAAGGCCGAGGGCCTGGACGTCGACCAGGTGGCCGCCGCCAAGCCCAAGCTCACCATCACGGCCGAGTCTCCCCTGCGCGCCGACAGCGCGGACGGGTCGATGGGCAGCCTGGAGGCGTCGCTCATTAACACGCCCACCGGCACACCCCCTAGCATTACCACCGGAGGCTTTATGCCCTCGACTGGCGATATGGCAATGTACGCCGCGGCCGCCGCAGCGGTCGCCGGAGCCGCGCTCATCGTGGTCGCGCTCCTGGTCAAGCGGGGGGTGGCAGCCATAAAGAGTAGCTGGCAGCCCCACCGAGAGCGGGGCGAGACGTAGCGAATCAGATGCTAAGACACAGACAGATGATGACCGATCGAATGAGAACCAACCGGAAAACGGAGGAAAAGAAGATGAGCATGAACAAGAATATCGCACGCCTGGCAGTAACCGCCGGCCTCACAGCAGCGCTGAGCTTCGGTGGGGTTATAGCGCCGGTTACGATGGCGTTCGCGGCCACGGGGTCGACCGTCACATTCGCGGACGGCGTTTATTCGAAGAACACGACCTACAAGGGCATCCAGATCTTCAAGGCGACGGTCGCGACGTCCGAAGGAACCACGACGTTGAGCAACATCGCGTGGGCCAGCGACGAAGCCAAGACAGCTGTACTGAACGCTATCAAGGCCACGGAGAAGGGCTCGTCCTTTACCAGCGACCACGCGCAGGATGCCGCCGATTGGCTGAGCGCCAACGCCGAGGTTAGCGGGACCGACTCGAAGGTCGCGAGCGACAACGTCCTGAGCTTGATCGCTGCCAATCTGGAGGGCAAGCCCGGCTGGGAGACGACGACCGCGGGCAACCCGTCTCTTTCCAACCTCGAGGCGGGCTATTGGCTGTTCCTCACCGCTGCCGCCGGCGCTCCTGACGGCAGCTCGACCGATACGTTCACCTCTCCCGTGTACGCCGTGATCGATGGCACCAGCGCGACGACCGTCACTCCCAAGAAGGGCGTGCCCACGGTCGAGAAGAAGGTCCTCGATGACGCGGATGCCGTCGCCGACGACATCAAGGTCTCCGACAAATGGAAGGATGTCGCCGACTCCCAGATCGGCCAGAAGGTCAACTATAAGCTCACCGGCACCATCGCCAGCAACTACGCCACCTTCAGCACCTATGCCTACAAGTTCACGGACACGCTTTCCGGCGGCCTCGACTATGTCGACGGCTCGGTTGAGGTGTACGCGGTGAACAATGGGGCCTATACCAAGATCGACACGAACCACTACTCGGTGAATTATGCCGACACCGGCAAAACGCTGACGGTGGAGTTCAAGGCCGGCAACGGCGATAAGGGCCTCAAGGACGTCGAGGGCGTGACTGCAGACACCCAGATCGTCGTCTTCTACAAGGCGAAGCTCAACGGCAGCGCCGTGATCGGAAATGCTGCCGACGACAAGGAGGGCGGCAACCCCAACACCGTCAAGCTCGAGTACTCGAACAACCCGTATACCGAGGGCACGGGCGAGACGATCGAGGACACCGTCGCCGACTTCGCGTTCAAGCTCAACCTCAAGAAGGTCGACCAGGGCACCGAGAAGGGCCTCAAGGGCGCCGTCTTCACCATCCAGTCCGATGACGCGAACACCCAGGGGCAGTATATCGCCTCGAAGCCTGATGACGCCCGCGGCGTCGTCGCAGGCCAGCTCGTGAATGTTAAAGACGCTAACAACCTTCCCGACTACGTGAAGTTCACGTCCGGCACGGTCAGCGGTAAAGAAGGAACGATTGAGGTCAAGGGCCTCGACGCCGGTTCCTACAAGGTGACCGAGGTCCAGACCCCTGACGATTCCAAGTACACCAAGGCCGAGCCCTTCACCTTCACCATCACCCCGACCTATAACGAATCGACGATGAAGGTGACGAGCCTCACGGCGGCGGTCTCCGCGTCCGACAAGGGCCGCACCGACATCGCCTTCGGCAAGCTCGACGGCACTGCCGGCGACCACAAGCTGACCGGCACGGGCGGCACCAACGCCGACACCGGCGAGGTCACCATCAACGTCGGCAACGCCAAGTCTGTGGGCCTTCCCATCACCGGTCTCAACGGTGTGACCTTCACCTGGATCGCTGGCGGCGCGGTGCTGTGCATTGGCGTGGCTCACCTCATCCGCAGCCGTAAATGTGCCGAGGAGTCCAAGCAGGAGTAACGCTTGCTCACCCATCCATTTGGCAGGTGGAATGTGATGGTTATGAGGTCTACGGATACCTTTCTCGCCCGCGGACGCTTTTGCTTCGCCATTCTCATTTCGGGGCAGACTCCGCGCTGGAGTCTGCCCCGTTTTTTTTGGGATAACGCAGCCAGCCTCCATCGTCCGATGCGGGCACGTTCGTCATCGCGTTTCTTGACTCGTATGAGGTTCGGTTTAAGGTTCGTAGGCGCACGCGCGGTGCGGACGGTAGAACGCATTCGCGCCGCAACAAGCGCAAATAAGAATGCCCGGGGGTCGGATCCCGGGCATTTAACAAAACCAGAAAACTAGGCCACCCGCGCTTTCGAACACTTATGCGGGATGCGTCCTTTCCTATTGACATTGTATCCCCGACCGCCCCGCCGATTCGGGATATTTTGAAAACGCAAATATGGACTTATGCACGAAAGGAATCTCATCAATTCCGAGAATTATGTATAATTCCACTATAAACTGGAATCAAACGAAAACGATGGAAATGAACGAAGCGCTCATCTACTTACAAGAAGCACTAGGTCTTTCCGCCAAGACCAAAACTTGGCCTGGATTCGCACGCTTGCCGCTGCATCTGCGGGCGATTGAGGTCCGCGCTGTTGACGCAAACGGTTTTTCGTTTTTGCTTGCAAGCTTGCCTGCTGGCGTCGGGCTTCCCGAGGCTAAGAGGATCTATAGTCAGCTAGCCTTGCGCGCGGAGACTCCTGTTGTTGTTTCGTTTCCTGATGCCGATGCGCGTCAGCGCAAAGCATTGGTCGCGCAAGGGATTTCCTTTGTCTGCCCGGGTAGACAGGCTTTTCTTCCATTTATGGGCACGGCCTGCACGGAGAGGGGCAGTCTCCGGTTTCACAATCACGCGACCAAGATGTCGCCCAACACGCAGGCTGCCGCAATCTGGGGAGCAGCTCAGGAGCCATATCGTCCCCATGACCTTTGTCGTGCGCTTGGGATCTCGGCAAGCCGCGCGAGCGAGGCCATAACCGAGCTTGTTGACAGGGGGCTCGCGAGGCGCGAGCGTCGCGAGCGACGTGTCGTCGTGCTTCCTGTTGCCGTTGATCTTCTGCTTAGCGAGCACATGGCAGAGCTCTCCTCGCCTGTCTCGAAGGTCTTTTTTGCAAGGAAGACACCGCAGATCGACTGTCTTGTTGACGCCGGGGAGACGGCGCTCGCTGCGCGTTCGATGCTCGCTGCGCCGGGCATGGAACAAAAGGCCGTCTTAAGAAGTGCATGGCGTCAACTGAGCGACCTCGAAGTCGCAGACGGGGAGTTGCCGGATAACGCAACGGCGATGATCCAAGTATGGCGCTATGCGCCCGTGTTTGCTGGCTCCTCCCGTGTCGACAACATTTCGCTTGCGCTATCTTTGGCGGCAATCGACGATGAGCGAATTCAGCTCGAAGTCGATCGCATGTTTGGAAAGGAATATCCATGGCAAGAAGCGCTGTAGAAGGTCTCCAAGCGTTTCAGCAGCATATGCAAGAAGCTGCAGGATCGTATGCCCTTATCGGCGGTACGGCATGTGACATTTTGCTCGCGGAGGCGGGACTTCCGTTTAGGGCGACTCACGATTTTGATGTGGTAATTGTCGCTGATGACCGGTTGCCTCAGACGGCAGAAGCTATATGGACTTTGGTGCGTGATGGCGGTTACCGCTGCGGCTGGGGCGAAGGCAAAGGCTCATGTTTTTATCGGTTTACAGAGCCTAAGAGGCCGGGTTACCCCCATATGATCGAACTCTTCGCGAAGTGCCCCGACTTTCTAAAGGGTCGTGAGGGGATCGATGTGGCGCCAATTCACGTTGATGAAAACATAAGCAGTCTTTCGGCAATTTTGTTGGACGATGCTTACTACAGCTTGTTCCTTCAGGGAATTCGGACCGTAGGCGGCGTTTCGGTCCTGGGTACGGAATACATTGTCCCGTTTAAAGCGAAGGCGTATCTCGATCTAAAAGCTAGAAGGGAAGCGGGGGAGAACGTTGATTCGAGAAAGGTAAAAAAGCATAAACGCGATGCGCTGAGGCTTGCTCAACTGCTTGGCGAGTCGGAAGGTGTCGACCTGGGCGGAGAGCTGAAGGACGATATGCTTGCGTTTGTTAAAGATTGCGAGGTGGGCGACATCGATCTGAAACAGATCGGTGTTGCGGGGGTAACGATGGTGCAGTTGCTCGAGACGATGAAAGCAACATATGGCTTGATTGGTTGAGCGGGGATGCGTGGCCCGGATGATGCAGTCTGGCTGCGTTGCCCGCCGCAGAAGCTCGCTAATCGGCTATTATTTGTTTAGACAACCTGAATTATAGAGGAGCGACCGGAGATGGTGCAGGGCGCCAAACATATGAAGAGCAATAACGCCGCGGCCAACGGTGCAAGCCCCCAGCCCAAACCTCAACCAAAACCTAAGCGTCACCGCACGCGGCTGCCGCGCTGGGCCGACCGGCTCATCACCATCGTCATCATCCTTATCGGCGTGGGGCTTATGACCTGGCCGTGGATCTTGGACCGGCTCGAGGCCTCGGGCGTGTTCAACCAGATCAGCACGGTGTCCAGTACCGTGGACGCGCTGTCTGCCGGGGAGCGCGAGCGCATTCTGCTCCAGGCGCGTTCCTTTAACGAACAGCTGGCGGGCGAGGCCACCGAGCTTCCCGCCGACCAGATCGAGCCCTACGCCCAGCAGCTCATCTTCGATCGCGACCCCATGATGAGCTGGGTCGAGATCCCCTCCATCGACGTGAGCATGCCCATCTACCACGGCACGAGCGAGGAGGTCCTCATGGCGGGCGTCGGCCACCTGGAGGGCACGAGCCTACCGGTGGGCGGCGCCTCGACGCACTGCGTGCTCACCGCGCACTCGGGCATGCGCAACCTGAGCATGTTCGACGACATCCATTCGCTGGAGCCAGGTGACCTGGTGCTGCTGCACACCATGAACAAGACGCTCGCCTACAAGATGGTGGGCTCCGAGGTGGTGCTGCCCGAGGAGATGGAGTCGCTGGCCATCGAGCCCGGCGCTGACAAGGTGACACTTGTCACCTGCACGCCCTACGGCGTGAACGACCATCGGCTGCTGGTGCACTGCGTGCGCACCAAGTACAGCAAGAAGGACGTCGACAAGCAAAAGTCGCTGGCCGGCCGCCACTGGGGCAAGCGCGAGTTTGCCGTGCTCATCGTGGTCGTGGCCATTGTGCTGTTGCTGCTGGACATCGTGATCCACGCGGTCCGTAGACGCCGCAAGGCCAAGCCCTCGGCCTAGGACATCCTTCAGAATTGCCGCAAGGGTGCCTGTCCCTTTGCGGTGATTTGGGACGGGGCTTAGTACTGCCACTATTAACAGCGCCCGTTTTACCTGCTGGTTTGTTGGGAAATATCCCAATTTATCCCAAGTGCGTCGCAAACGGAACGCGCCACCTGCTCACGGGAGGGACGAATATAATGCCGCCCCGACACGCCCGGCAGGGAGTGGCCCATGAGCATCTCCATGAGGTCCCAGGGCATGTGCAGCTCCATCTCGCAGATCGTTCGCCACGAGTTGCGGAGGTTTGACCATGGGATGTGCTCGATGCCCTCGGCCTCGCACCATTTCTTCCATCTATGGTTGCACATCCCTCGGTTCATGGGCAGTCCGTCCCCGCGATCTGCTAGCCACTCGGAGCCTGCCGCGCGGCGCTCGTCTGCAATATCGAGCAGACGCTCGGCGGCATCCGGCAGTACCACGACTGTGCGTATGGACTTCCGCGTCTTGAGTACGCCGTCCGCCGTGGGCTCGATGCCCGCTTGCTCCATCTGGCGCACGAGGTCGACCGTTGCGAGCGTTGTTGACCCTGTCGCGAACGGCAGGACCTCGTCGGTGCGGATGCCCAGCGATTCGCCCGAGCGGCACGATCCGAAGCATGCCATGATGAACGGCGCCTCGAGCGAGGTCCCGTGTAGGCGCTCCAGGATGTCCTTGGCTTCGGCAAGCGTGTACAGGCGCTTGGAGCGCTCGCGCGTCTTGCGCGTGGGCATGGTGTATTTCACGGTGGCGGCAAACGGGTCGATGGGCAGCACGACGAAGCCCGACACAGTGCCGTAAATCTTGCGCAGGGTGAGTAGGGCGGTGTCCGCCGTCGCTGCGGGGAGAGTCAGGAGCCATTCCTGCAGGTGCACGGGGCGCAACTGGTCGACCGGCATTGAGCCCCATGTGGGGCCGACGTAGTTCGCCCACGACCTTGTGACGAGGCTGCGGGTGTTCGGCGCGAGCGTGCCCGCCGCGACCTGTGCCGCCATGGTCGGCTCGAGCCATGTGCCGTATGCCTGGGCGATGGTCGGCACCGGCTTGTCATCGGCACGCTCGACGTGGATGCGGTCGAGTTCGGTGCATGCCTCGCGATAGGTGCCGTATACCGTCTTGGTTTTGCGCTTGCGTCCGCACGGCGTGTTCTCCTGCCATCGGAGGATGTATTTCTTGCCACGCTTGACCTCGGTGATTGAACCCCACGCGCGGCGCCTCTGCTTGCGTGTCATATAATGTCCCTAGGTTGCCCGGAGCTATCTCCGTGTTACTCCGGCATCCTTGTTGTCACCCCACCGCGCCAAGGTTCCAGCCATGCGCGGTGGGGTTTCTTTTTTGCTGCCGTTAGTCCATCTTTTATGACGGACTAACGGCTACGCGATTGCGTGGCGCTTGGGTCTGCCCGAGCGGGGCGTGTCGGTCAGGCGCGCTGCTATGCTCTCCACGGTCACGTAGGTGCGGCGGCCCTTGCGGTAGCCCGTGAGGATCCCCGAGTCGAGCATGTGGGTGATCCTGCCGGGGGAGACGGAGAGCCTGCGCGCGGCCTCGGCCGCCGAGACCGTCTCGCCCTCCACGATGTATCCCTCGTCCGTGGAGAAGGCGACCATCATGGAGAGCCCGCCGTCTGCGGGCTCGATGAACTCGGGCTCAGGCACGGCAAGACCGTCCTTTACGAGCGCGGCCACGTAGGTGCTCGCCGCGTCCACGGACTGCTCGGCGGCCTCGGCAATCGTGTCGCCGCAGGTGAAGCATCCCGGCAGTGAGGGAAACTCCACGTCGTAGCCGCCGTCCTCGTCGGGTGTGAGCACCGCCTGGTAAACGTATGTCTTCATATCTTTCGACCCCCAAGGGGGCGGGGCTAGAGCCACCCCGCCGTCTTAGCTATCTTCCGGTACGTCCCTATCGGTATCTCCTTCTTGGAGGTGGGCACGCTGATCTGGACCCCGTCCTTTCGCGCGACCACATGGCTGCCCTTGCCGGTGTAGAGCGTCCAACCCTCCTTCTTGAACCGCTTGAGCACCTGCGCGGGCTCCTGCTCCTTGGGCATCTCTCCTCCTTTCGACAATTTAATTATAAACAGTTGATAGTTAACAATCAAGTAAATTATCAAGTATTTACAGTTTTAAAATTGACCACGCGGATCCGCCAAGATTGCCGCACGGGTTTCTTTATGTCTAATGGTCTTTGCGCCGTAGCCATAGGTCGAGCATGCCGAGCAGGTGTTTGGCGATATCGAGGACGCAGCAGGCGCATGCGAGCAGCGTCGCGGATGCCATGTCCTCGCCGCCGAGCAGCAGGTAGCTCAGGAGCCAGAAGGCGTAGAACGTCAGGAACGGGTGACGGGCCGCGACCGCGAGCGTATGCTCCCGGTCGGACATGGGCCTGACCTCCGTACGCTCGGCGACCATCCTGCGCGCCACCTCGACTTTGAGGGCGTGCATCTCGCCGTCCTGCGACGGGCGGTCCATCTGATCGAGCAGCTTCAGAATCTCGATATCCCTGTCCACGGTACGTCCCCTCTCTGCCTGCGATGGCCTTGCGATCACAGCTACGATGATAGTCGCAGCCGCGCCGATGAGAGACGATGCGATGGCGCTGTCGACCTCCATGCTGCCTCCTGTCCACAAGTTTGTATCACGTGCCCGCCCATTTTCGTGGGGTTACGAAAATGGGGGAGTAGCTGGCCTTTCGGTGTGCCCGTTGGAGGTTTTTCCGGAAAAACCGAAAAAACCTAGCCGTGCCGCGGGTCATAATCGTGATGAACACCATTCCCGCTCCTGGAGGTACCCATGGCTCGCTATAGCGTCGGCGCGTACACGTACGAGGACGACTCCGTCACCCCGCAGATCTTCGACGAGGTCACGGGTGCCCCTGTCGCCCTTGGCTCCAAGCTCATCTCCCGAGAGCGCTGGGACACCGTTACCGTCGAGGCAATGGGCGTCCGCCTGGTGAACGGGTCCTTGGTTCCGTTTGTCGATGCGAGCATGGATGCGGCCAACCTGTTCGAGTACAAGATCAACGCCGAAAAGTCCCCGGACACCGGTGAGTGGGTTCTTGCCGGGTACTGGGCTGTATCCTAGGCGCCGAAGAGCTTCGCGAGCGCGTTGGATGCCGCTACGAGGCCGAGCTCTCGCTGTCGAACTCAAACGTGAGGATGGGGAGCGTCAGGTCCCCACGGACGCCGCCAGATGTGAGGGTCTCGGCGATTCCTTTCGCGTATGCATAGAGGTCGCTTGCGCCGACTGAGAGAACGAGCGCGTTGAACATGTTCTCGTCGGCTATTCCCTCGGCCGAATAAAGCCCCGATACGGAAAGGTCCATCCTGTAGTATCCGTCGGTGTCGTCTTGCGGCTCCAGCTTGAGCGTCATGGCGAGTTGCTTGTGGAGCGCCCCGTCGTCGCCCTCGGCTTGCCCGACGATGCTGTTGGCGAGGCTAAAGGCCCCCTCGGAGATGGAGCTGCCGTTTTCCGGCACCGTGCCGCCGATGTAGGAAACGCTGTCGACTTTCCTTCCGACGCATTTGAGCGGGGTAATGTCGATTGACTGCTTGATCATGTTCGTCATTTCTACATCCTCATCCTAAAGGTGCTCTCATCTGCCTTCGCCTGCGGGTTGGCGCTCCAAGCCGGTTTTCCGCCGTTAATCACCGAGAAAGCGTTGCCCTTGACTCCAGTTTCGCTTCCGTCCACGTGGACTCCGAGAGACGGAAGGACCAAGGGGTAGTCCCTCACGACGCGCATAAGTTGGCATGCCGTCGCTGTCGGTTGCGAGGCGCCGTTCTCCCAGCGGGATACGGTCGGCTTCGTCACCCCCAGCAGCTTCTCGAATTGCGCCTGCGTCATCTTGAGCGACTTTCTGATTTTCTTGATCTCCGTTGGAGCGAGAAGGCCGTGTCTCTTGGCGTAGGCTTCGGTTATCGCTTCTGAGAGCGCGCCAGCTTCCTTGATGCCAATTTCGTATTCACCGCACTCGTCACATGCGAGGCGCTCGATTCCCTCGATAGTGAACTCTTCTCCGCGATACGTTTCCGTGAGCGGCTCGCTGGTGAGCCTCAGCTCGTGGCCGCATTCGGTACATCTCATAATTCCTCCTAATGGAAGGCGCCGTCCCAGTTCATTGACCATATCTCCACGACGGGCTCCTCGTCCTCGACGAAGAACTTCACGTACCATTCGGTCTCGTCGTAAACCATTCCGCAGTAGATGTCGGCCCACGTCCCCGGTCTGCGCTCGAGTTCGACGGATTTCCTGAAATGCCTTTCCTCGATCTTGCTGAATACGTCTGCGGCGACTAAATCCGCATGTACGTAATGCTCGATGAGAAACTTTGTCGCCCGCCTTTTCATCCGAGTTGACCCCTCTGCCGTGAGTCTCTTCGCCATCTCAAGCGAATAGGTTGGTCTGTACTTGGTTCTCCCCATTTCGCTCCTTTTTGTAGTTAGCATTATGCTAACTTTTGCGCTGAAATTCAATAGATGAGGTGACCATCCACTAGGACAGCCGCCTTATTGCCGTCCCGTGTCTACGCGGACCTTACTTGATCCGCTTCCAGCCCTTCGCCTTCAGGCGCTGCAGCCTGATTTTGGGACAGCTCGGCCTGGTCGCGTGCCGTCTCCAGGATCTTCGAGCGCCTCTTCTCGGTGCTCTGCCGGTAGCAGGTGATCAGCTCGCCCTCCGCGCCCGCCGGCGCCGTCGGCCTGTCCTCGGGATGCTCCTCGTACCATCCGAGGAGTTCGTTGGGGTCGGTGTTAAGAGCTTTGGCGCACTTCCAGAGCTGCTCGACGTTGGGGAGGCTCTCGCTTCTCTCCCAAGAGCCGACCGTTCTCAGGCTTGTTCCTGTTGCGTCGGCAAGCTCCGTTTGGGACATGTGAAGGTTCTTTCTCACTTCCCTAATTCTTAGATTCATATACGCCTCCTAAATAGGACGGTTGTTGCCGAGAATCCTATAGCTTTTCTTCAGAATGAGCAAGATTCTGCAAAGTTTTCTCTTGCCAATAGGCAGACATCCGCCTATAGTTTCAAGCAACAGGAAGAAACCCGCACATTTTGAAGGAGGACGAAATGGAGTTTTCGAAGGACGAGTTTGGCGCGAACCTGCGCGCCGCCCGTGCTCGCGCCGATATGTCTCAGGAGCAGCTGGCCAACAAGGCGGGGCTCTCGGCATCTTCAATCATCGGCTACGAGAACGGCTCGATGGTCCCGGGTGTCGACAAGGCCTACGCCATCGCCCAGGCGCTGGGCTGCACGCCCAACGACCTGATGGGCTGGAACACGGACGAGGCAGCGTAGGGATGGGGGAAGAGATGGAAAGTCGGGAGAGGGATGCGGGTCCCCGGCGGTTCCGGTCTCGGGGGCGGTTCGGTGCGCAACCCTCGCCGCCTCCCTAGCCGGGTCGTTATCCGCCATCCTGCACGGTTATCAGACCAGATCCCGCCCGGATTTCCCCGTGCCTGCCCTATATCCCATTTATGACTGCCAATCGGGAGAGGGACTGGAGAGCTTCGGCGGGACTTTCGGTAGCCCGCGGTCTGGCTGCCTCGCCGCGCGTCGTTGCGCCGACGCCTTCGGCTCGGGCTTTTCCGGCTTCCGTATGCCGGGCGGGGCCCTACTTTACGGCGGCCCGCGTCCTCAAAACTGCCTTCAAGGAGATGGCTCCCTTCCGTCGGTTGACAGGATGCTTGGATTGTACCGCCGTGAGCGGCGGATTGAAAGCGACTACAGGAAAGAGGTTACGGGCTATGGCGACACGAAACGCGATTGCGCGGCTGCGCAGGGAGGCCGGTCTTTCCCAGTACCGGCTCGCCGTCATGGTCGGCGTTACCGAGAGGACGGTCTGGAACTGGGAGCGCCGGGGGATAGCCGACGCGAAGTACGGGGCGGCCAAGCGGCTCGCGAGGGCGCTGGGCGTGCCCATGGAGGATCTGGAGGAAGAGGAATGACAGGCTCGCGAATGACCCGGGCGCTGTTCGCCTCGGCCGTCGTGATGGACGCCGCCGGCTGGATGTGCGCCGCGCAGGGGGCCTACGGCCTGGCGCGGATGTGCTTTTCCGCCGCCGTGCCGTTCATCGCGGCGTGGGCGCTCGCGTCGCTTCGGGGCTGAGGCCCTTCCCCGAGGCGGCACCGGTCCCGGCGGGCTCCGTTAACCATCCGCCGGGCGTTCCAGCCGGTGCCGTGCCGGGGGAGGGTCCGCCCTACGCCCGACCCAAAAAAAGAGCCTCCCGCAGCGTTAGGACCGTACGCGGGAGGCCGACCTGAAAGGAGGTCATCCATGGATGATACCAGCAAGAAGCCCCAGACGTTCAGAGCACTTGCGGCCGAGCTCAAGTTGCCGCGCAAGCTGCTGTACACGCTCGACGAGGTGTCGCGCGTGCTGGGGGTGCCCTACAACACCCTTCGAGACGAATGCACCGCGCGCAGGCTCACCTACTGCCTGCCCGACGGCCGCTGCCGCGGCTACCTGGTGCGCCCCGAGTGGGTCGACGAGTGGATCGAGGAGGGAACCCATGAGCGAGATTCTTTTGCTGCTTAGCGACCGGGTGTCGGCCTGGTGGGGAACGTTGTCCGAGCGGACGCAGAGCGCTGTGTGCGCCTTCGTGATGCTCGCGCTCCTCGCCGTCGCCGGCGCCATCGAGGGGACCGCCCCGAGCGGGATGTACTACTAGGAGGAATGACATGCAGTTTGAGAAGAGGGCCGTGCGCCTGGGCGATATCCGCCCCAGCGAGCAGAACCCGCGCGAGGACTTCGGCGACATCGGCGCCCTGGCCCGCAGCATCGAGGCGACCGGTGGCGAGCCGCTGAACCCGCCCGTGGTCGTGGCGGACGGCAACGTCTACCGCATCGTGGACGGCGAGCGCCGCTACCGCGCGCTGTCGTCGCTCTACGGGGAGGACCGCGAGGTGTCCGCGCTGGTGGCGGAGAGCATGGACGAGGCCAACGAGCTCGTGGCCATGCTCGCCACCGACGACAAGCGACAGCTGACCGAGGCGGAGCGCGCCCGCGGCGTGCAGCAGATGCTCGTGCTGGGCATCGACGAGCAGCGCATCGAGCGCGCGAGCCGCGCCACCGCCGGGCAGATCCGCGCTGCGCGCAGGCTGCGCGGTCGCATCGACGCCGGCGTGCAGGTGACGCTGGAGCAACTCGAGGCCGCGAGCGCCTTCGAGGACGAGAAGGACGTCGAGGCGGTCCTCGCCGCCGGTGACGGCTGGGCGGGCAAGGCCGACAGCATCCGCCGCCGCAACGAGCGCGAGGAGGCCAAGGCCGAGGACTACGACGCCTTCGGCGACGCGGGCATCCCGGTCGTGAAGGAGCAGCCGGAGGGGTTCGTCTACAAGGACTGGTCCCACGTCGGACTCGTTGCCGCGAAGCTCGAGGGGAAGGAGTTCCCCGCCGGAACCGTCGCCGTGTGGAGCGGCAGCTACTGGGAGCTCTACGAGCCGGATGACGGCTCGGGCGCCGAGCCCGAGAAGACCGAGGAGGAGATCCGGGCCGAGCAGGAGGCCGAGCGCGAGAAGGCGGCGCTCAAGGGGCTGTACAGGAGCCTGATCGGCTTCGTGGCGTCCGGTGCCTTTGCCATGTCCAGGGACCTCATGACGCATGTGCGCGTGAGCCGCGAGGACCCGTCCCCGCTTCTCATGGCGATGGGCAGCGACAGACGCGACGAGAACGAGGAGCGCTTCGGACTCGTGCGAGACGAGTTCGCCCGCAACCTCAAGGCGTGCAGGCCCAACGAGTACGAGGCCGGCTGCTGGCTCATGGCGGCGGCCAAGGACATGGCCCAGCTCGACAACTCCTGGTTCGGTGACGACGCGGAGGCGTGGCTCGACCACTATGACATCTTCTGCTCCGCGGGCTTCGAGCCCGGCGAGGAGGACGTGTGGCTCATGGAGAGGGTTCAAGCGAGCGCCAAGGAGGAGAAGAAGGATGAGTAGCGAAGAGCCGAAGATGAAGGTGACGATCGAGCGCGAGAACGTCGAGACCGTCGAGTTCGAGGTGAATAGCCTCGTCTGCGCCGGAGATGAGGATGATGGCGTTTTGGCCTTTGCGGGAGGCTACATGGATCAGCACACCGCTCTCGGGATTATGCGGAGCCTCGTCAGCGAGTCCGTCAGGGTCATGGTTAACCTCGGGATCGATGAGACCGAGGCAAGGGGGCAGGTCATGCTCGCGGCGGTCAGCCCGTTCGACGCCAGCGAGCTGCTCTTTGACATCAATCTCGACGATCGCGACAAGATCATGCACATCGCTAAGGAGCTCGCTACCAGTGCCGACTTCTAGCGAGCGCCGGGCGGTCGTGCAGCGCGGGGAGGACGGGCGCTGGTTCGCCCGTCCTTATATGGGCACCGACCGCGTGACCGGCAGGCGGATCAGGCCGTACAGGTCGTGGGACGCGGGACTGTCGCGCGAGCAGGCCCAGGCGGAGTGCGACAGGTGGGCGGCCGCGTTCGACCCTTCCTCCGCGCGCGACAGCTCCAAGCGCCTGTCCTCGATGCTCGAGACGTACATCTCCGACCCCGTCAACGGCCTGTCCGACAACTCGGTGGCCACGTACCGCAGCGTGGTAAGGACGATGGTGGAGCCGACCATCGGGCGGCTTCCCTACGACCAGCTTGAGCCCTGGGACGTGTCGGCGGCGTACCGCATGCTGCTCGCCCCCAGGAGCGGCAAGGGGCTGTCGCCCAAGACGCTGCTCAAGATGCACGCGCTGCTAAAGGGCGCCTACCGCTCGTGGCGACCGGCGCTGGGCCGGGACATCATGCTCGACGTGCCCGCGCCCTCGCCCGACCCCGTGGAGCCCTTCGCGCTGTCCGAGCTCGACACCGACGAGCTCTCCCGGGCGCTGGCCTCCGCCATGTCCTCGCGATCTGCTTCTGCCGCCAACATCTCGCGGCGCACCGAGGCCATGGCGGTCTACCTCGCCCTCAACACGGGCCTGCGCTGCGGGGAGATCTGCGGGCTGCAGCGCCGAGACTGGCGCCGCGCCCTGCACGACCTGCACGTGGTGGGGCAGGCGGTCGAGCGCCCCGAGCTGCACCGGCAGGCGTACACCAAGGGCAGGCGCGTGCGCAACGTGGCGCTCGCCCCGGCCGTCGAGGCGCGGCTGGAGCGCCACCTGGAGTGGCAGGACACGTGGCTCTCGCGCAAGGGCCCGGCGGCGCTGGTGGTGACCTTCGGGCCCGCCGGCGGCATCGCGCGCCCGAGCACCGTGACGAGCCGCTTCAAGTCGCTCGTGAGGGACCTGGGGCTGCCGGAGGAGACGGTGTTCCATTCCCTGCGGCACACGCACGCCTCGTGGCTGCTCATGAACGGTTTCGACATGAGGACCATCCAGGAGCGCCTGGGGCACGCGAGCGTCAAGACGACGCTCGACATCTACGGCTCGGTCATGCCGGGCCGCGACCAGGCCGCCGCCGCGGCCTTTACCGATTCGATCTGCGGAGGTGATACGTATGACGATACTTGATTCCCTCGTCGAGGGCGCCCTGTGCCTAGGCAACAGGCGCGAGAGCAACGAGCTGCTCGGCATGATGGTTCGCTACCTCGTGACCGGCGAGGTGCCCGAGCCGCGCACCGACGCCCAGAGGATGGCCATCACGCTGATCATGCCGGTCCTCGAGAACAGCCGCGCCAGGGCGGAGGCCGGAAGGAAGGGCGGGCTGAGCCGTGGCAGCGCAGCAAGCGGAGCCGCAAGCAAACCAGAAAGCAAACGCGCAAGCAAAACGGAAAGCAAAAGCGCAAGCAAAACGGAAAGCAAACGCGCAAGCGAAGAGGAAGAGGAAGGGGAAGAGGAGTTAGGAGTCTGGATTAACCCCTCAGATTGTGAAAACGAAGGGGGAGGGGGCGCCGAGTTCGTCCCGCCGACCCTCGAGGAGGTCGAGGCGTACTTCGCCGCCAACTGCCTGCGCGGCAGCGCCAGCAAGTTTTTCGACTACTACGAGTCCAACGGCTGGACCAGGCAGGGCTTCCCCATCGCGAAGTGGGAGCCGGTCGCCCGCATCTGGTCTGACCGCGAGCGCGGCTACGACGCCGAGCGCAAGGCCCGCGGCGGGCAGACCTCCCAGGAGGTCGAGCGCGCGGCGGTGTGGAAGCCCGCCGAGACCGAGGACGACGTCATCGCCGCCCTCGAGCGGGAGCTGGGTGAGTCGGCATGATCACCCTCAGGGAGATGCTCGACGGCTTCGACCCCGCAGCCGGCCGGCCGCTCGACGTGACGCGGATCTACATGGCCAACATCATCAGCGCCGCCGAGGGCGCGCGCCTGGCCAAGAAGCAGAAGCTCGACGAGTACCGCGCCCGCAAGCGCGCCAAGGAGGACCTGCGGATGGACATCGCCGCCATCGCAAGGGGCGAGAAGCCGAGCTGGAGGTATGCCAAAAATGTGCCAACGGCGGCGGGGCAGCTGGGCCAGCAGGCGATGGGGTTCCCGCCGCTAGGCAGTGGAAACGGCGCCGGCGGGGAAGCCCCCGCGGCAAAGAACACCTAATTCTTTTGAGATAGGAGAGTGAGAGAGGTTTTGACCGAGATCTCAGCGGTGATGAGGGCCTACCGCGACGCCCTCGACAGGCACCGGATTCCCTGGGCCGATGACACGTACGACACGGAGCGGGTGGGCGGCTACAGGTTTCGCGTGGAGCGCACCGAGACCATCCTGGACGAGCACAGGGTGAGCGTGGCCTGGGGCTACCAGCTTCTTCCGGGGCGCGAGCCCACGGGCGTGACGATCGACTACCCGGGCTACCTCGAGGTGACCTACGACCCGATCAGCCCCGAGCCGTTCGTGGCGTCGCCGGGCGACATCCTGGCCGACGTCTTCGGCGTGAGGGGTGAGTCGCGGTGAGCTACGCGTGCGGACCCGCCGACTGGATCGACCTCGCCATTGGCAGGCTCGAGGACGCCAAGAGGTCGCTCAGGGAGTGCGACGGGCTGCGACAGGGGTGCGACATCTGCGATGAGCTGCGCCAGGCGAGGCGATGCCTCAACAAGGCGCTGATCATGGTCGCGGAGGAGAAGGAGATCGAGAAGGAGTGGAGCGGGAAATGAGTGAGCGACTTGCGGTCGACAGCCTTATGACGGCGGACGGGGAGGTGGTTCAGCTGCCGACGCTGGGGCCGCTGGGCCCAGTCGACGCGGAGGGCGGCCGTATTCCGCTGGACACCGTAAGGCTGTTCGACGCGGAGGGGAGGTTCCTTAAAGTTGAGTCGTACGAGTTCTCGACCTGGTCTCAGCGGTGGGTCGTGCACCTTGGCTCCGGCAGGGACGCGTACGCCGACGACTGCTATCTCCGCAGGCCCGACAGCTTCGAGAGGCTGCTGAAGGACCTCGGTAAGGCTTTGCAACAGGACGCGCGCGGCGGACATCTGGAGTGCGGCTACAACCTCGCCGTGGGCCTGTGCTGTGGACGTATACCCGAGGACGATGTGTGCAGGCGTTCTCACTGCGCGGGGTACGGTGCGAGTTGGATGGTCAACGATATCAGGGACCGCATCGAGCAGCTATGTGTCGGTACTGTCGAGAAGGATAGGGGCGAGAAATGAGTGAAATCCCTCTTCCCAAGGATCATGAGGGTCGCGAGATTCCTCTGGACACCGAGGTGCTGTATAGCGCGAAAGACAGGGAGCTGCACGTCTCCAGTTACCGCTATCAATGTGATGTGCTGGGATTGTCCACGGGATGGAATGTGATCAGCGAGGATGCAGTGGGCCAGTGCTGGAAGCATCCCGCAGACAGCCTCTATCTCACGCCTCCAGACAGCCTAGAGAAGTTGGCGGACGATTTGGATAGAGTCGCCAACTGCCAATGTGGAACCGCCTGCACGTACCTCGATCGTGACAGGCGCGATTGCGAAGGGTGCGAGTTCGAGCATCGCGACTACAGTTGCGTCGAGGCTTTCCTGCGGGACGTGTCCGCCCGTATCCGCAGGCTGAGTGGTGGGAGCAAATGAGTTGCTATTTCTGCGGCGGGTCGCGCATCGCGTCCTTGCACTCCGCGCCCGACCGAGACATCCAGAACTGGTCCGTGGGCTCCATGACCCTCGCGCGGCGCTATGACGGACAGCCCATCATCGCCGTCGAGTTGGATACCGACGTGGCGCTCGACATCTCGGTCAACGGCTCGGCCGGCGACTGCGTCAGCGCCGGCGTGACGGCGACCGCCTACATCGAGGACATCAAGTACTGCCCGTTCTGCGGGGCGAGGCTGTGACCTCGGCGGTCGAGCTGTTCCGCGCGACCGCCTGGCGGGTGATGCCCGATCTGGTTTCGGGCCCCGCGCGCCGGGCGCTCGTGCATGGACGGGCCGACGCGCCGCGGGTGACGTCGGCGCAGATTGGTGAGACGGAGCGGAGGGCGCGTGCGCTGGAACGCGACCGGGCCCGCGCGCTCAAGAGGTCGAGGAAGGCTAAGCGATGAGGTTGTTTGAGAGACTGTGGCGGATGCTCGCCGAGAACCGCCGCGTGCGCAAGAGCATCGAGGCGCGCCGCGCCCGCAGGCTCAGGAGGTCGATGAGATGACCGTGATGTGGGACGTGCAGGAGAGGAGCTGTGCGGTCTGCGGGAGGATCTTCATCCCGCAGGCGCCGAAGGCCAAGTACTGCTCGGAGGGCTGCCGGCGCAGGCACGAGCAGGACCGCGCGAAGGAGGCCCGCCGCAAGGGTACCAAGCCGAAGCGCGACAGTGTCGACCGCTATCTGGCGCCCACGGGCCCGGCGCACGACGAGATCATGGCCATGCGCCGCGAGGTCGCGATGAGATATTGAGTTACCGCAGGTAGATATATAATTAAGGCCGCTGGCGTTGGAGCGCCGGCGGCCTTTGGCAAAGACGCCTCCCGGCATCCTCTATATGGCGTAGAGCATGGTACCACGCGGGAGGTCACATGGACGCAAGGGAATATCTGGAGACTGTACGGGCCGCCCAGCGCGGCATCGACCGCCGCCTGGCGGTCATCGAGTCGATGCAGGCGCGAGAGCAGGTGCGCGCCCAGCGCTACGACGCCGTCGGCAAGGGCGCACACGGCACGGACTTTATGCGCTCGACGGACGATCGCATAGACTACGAGCGCCGCAGCGGCGCCGAGCTGTCCGAGCTTCGGCGCGAGGTGGAGCGGGGCCGTGAGCTCTGCGCGGGCGTACGCTCGGCCAACCCCGGCAAGCGCTGGGGCGACGTGCTGGAGCTGCGCTACTGCGAGGACCGCACACTGCAGGAGATCGCGGGGACGCTGGGCGTGTCGGTGAGGTCCATACAGGCGGACCTGTCTGCGGCTCTTGACTGGGTGGACCTCACCGGCCTCGCCCGTGCGCGACAAGGGCGAGGAGCTGCCGAGATATAACTTAATAATAGCTAAGATTTATATAGTAATAACTATTAGCATATGTTAATATATAGTTGACGATAGAAAGAAGGTGACATGCAGAGACGCGAACTGGTCCGCATCCTCGAGGAAGCCGGCTTTATCTCCAAGGGCGGCACCAACCACGAGAAGTTCGTCAAGGGCGACAAGCTCGTGCTGGTGAAGCGCCACAGGGAGATCGAGGACCAGATAGCCAAGAGGATTTTGAGACAGGCGCGGCTTCGCTAGCCCCGCCCCTTTGGGCTACGTCTTGCATCGCCCACGCAAAGGAGACTTGAATGATTTACGTATGGGAATTCGAATTCTTTGATTCTGGCGGCATGGTCGATGCCGTGCCGTGCGGTTCGCTCGGAGGAGGCGGCACGTTCGGGTCCGACTTGAACGATGCCGTCGCGAGCGCGGCCGACTTTCTCGCCTGCATGGTCGACGACCACCTCATGGGCGGGGTCGACCTTCCCGCGCCCGACTTTGGCCATGAGCCGCAGAACGGGGGCAAGATTATCGCCGTCGCAGTCAGCCGCGAGCTCGGTGACATTCCCGCCATCACCGCAGCCGATGCCGCCCGCATGCTCGGCGTCAGCTCGGCGAGGGTGTCGCAGCTGATAGGCGCGGGGTTGCTCGACTCGTGGAGGGACGGCACCAAGCGCATGGTGTCCAAGGCCTCCGTCGAGGCCAGACTCGCCGATTCACCCAAGGCCGGGCGCCCGAAAGAGGCTCCCGTCGCCGTATAATACAAGTGCTGGTTCGCGTCAGCATGTCGGCCCCGATCGCCATGTGCGGTCGGGGCCTTTCTCTTGGTTCGCTATTGCGTGTCATTACGTGTGATTGCCAACTATTGCATGTGATTGCCGACAATTGCGCGTGATTGCATACGATTGCCGACAATTGCGCGCGATTGCGTGCCGTTGCGCGTTGCGATTGGGATATAACTAGGGTGTCGATTCGCAGCGCCGCCCGCGCGGTGTGCGGGTCGGATGTGCGTGGAAGCACAGATGAGTGGCCGGGGTTCCCTTCAGCAGTTCAGGGACCCCGGCCTTTCTATGGAACGACAACGTAATGAGGTGGGTCCGTGGTCACACGCGAGGCTATCGTCCGTGCCGCCAACAGGTACGACACCGTGATGGCGTGGGCATTCCGCCGCGCCCTGGGCATCGCCCGCCGCGCGGGCGGGCGCAAGTGCAAGGGGGCCGGCAAAGCCGTCGAGCGTCTGCGCTACGCGGGGCTCGAGGAGTGCATGGCCAACCGAGGGCGCTCCCCGGTGGAGCGCTAGCCTTGGCCACCAAGACCCGCTACGCCAACGGCCACGCCCGCCGGCAGGTGCGCGCCTGGCTCAAGGCGCAGGGGCTGCCGTGCCACATCTGCGGCATGGCCATCGACTACGACCTGCCGGCCGGAGACCCGATGAGCTTCGAGGTGGACGAGATCGTGCCCGTGTCCAAGGGCGGCTCGCCCATCGACCGCGCGAACGTCGCGCCGGCCCAC
>OIXX01000100.1_pt1 | contig 68896 bp, 73 predicted proteins | sample 1588161 | NCBI WGS metagenome assembly OIXX01 (sample SAMN03283274) | human gut metagenome | biome: human-associated habitat; material: feces | host: Homo sapiens | place: Peru | collected 2012 | reverse complement strand
TCTTGTATAATCTGAAGGTGTAGATAGGTATTTGGTCATATCTTTATTCTACACCAACTCCCGGTTTTGCATAGACCGGGAGTTATTTTTATGTATACACAAAAAGGCTGCCGCACAAATTACGTGCGACAGCCCCTTTTTATGTATCATGTAATGCGTAGCATACGGGAGCTGTACTGTCTTTACGTTGCAGGATGATAATTTACAACTGCAATTTCCGTCATGGAATCACGTAATGTGCTAACGATTCGTTCCAACTGTTCTGCTACTTCATCCGTATAAGATACCTCGCCGCATTGTGTGCAAACCTGAGAGGGTACATTGCGTACGATAATAATGCAATTTCCTACGTCTACCATAAACGTAGTTAATTTATTTTCCATATGTCCTTTACACATAAAACATGTATTCATTATTTCTCCCTCCGTTTCGTAAACGAATCATCCCAAATCGCAGTGTCTGGTCTATATGCAGTAATAATCCATAACCTGTCATTTCCCATCCCACATACGACGTGTAAGTAGGAATCTGGCGTACAAATACCAACTACAAGACAGCTCGGAAAAGGGTAGTCATTAGGATAATCTTCAATAATCGTCCCATTCATGAGAACAGCCTTTACTTCACGCCTAGTAATATTACGTTTAATTAACCGTTGCATCACATGTTCTGTCCACTGGATTTTATTAGCCTGACATAAACGCCGTACATCTTCTATTTTCAAAATAATACCTCCATATGGGGGAAATTTGACGTAAATTATATTGCTATGTTGTTTTTGATGTAGTATTAAATTATTCCATTATACCTTTAAATTTAGTATAAAATAAAATACCCGAAAAATCAAATAATCATTATAGTAGGAAATACGATTGGTAATAAGACAATCTACTCTTTTTCTCTATACATATGTTCGCTAGTTGTGGTATACTAGGGTATCATTAGGTAGTTATTTTTACGAGGTAACATACATGGATATTCAATCCCATAGAAATAAAGATTACAATGCATCCATTCCCTTTCGCGTCGTCGCGCCGTACGAGCCCATGGGCGACCAGCCGCAGGCGATTAAGTCCTTGGCAGACGGCGTGAAATCCGGTCAATGGGCGCAAGTATTACTCGGTGCGACGGGCACAGGCAAGACCTTTACCATGGCGAAGGTTATTGAAGCCGTACAGAAGCCGACGCTCGTCATTGCCCACAACAAGACCTTAGCAGCCCAGCTGGCGAGCGAATTTAAGGCTTTTTTCCCAGACAATGAAGTGGCTTATTTCGTCAGTTACTACGACTTTTATCAACCAGAAGCGTACATTGCCCAGACGGATACGTACATCGAAAAGGACGCGTCTATTAACGACGAAATCGACAAGCTCCGCCACTCGGCGACGATGGCTCTCTTTGAGCGGCGTGACGTGATCATCGTTGCGTCTGTGTCGTGCATTTATGGCTTAGGCGACCCGGAAGATTACAGCGAATTAGTTGTGTCCTTACGGCTTGGACAGGAAAAGACACAAGAAGAGATTCTCCACAAGCTCGTGGACATTCAGTATACGCGCAACGACATGAGCCTCGAACGCGGTACGTTCCGCGTCCACGGCGACACGATTGAAGTCTTCCCTGTGTCCTTTGATAATTCGGTCATTCGCATCGAAATGTTTGGCGATGAAATCGATCGTCTCACTGAAGTGGACACACTCACGGGTGAAGTCATTGCCGAGCGGAAACACGTGGCTATTTACCCGGCAAGCCATTACGTGACGACAAAGGACAAGATGCAGCGCGCCTTAGGGACCATTCAAGATGAGCTCACAGCACGGCTTAAGGAGCTCACTGACGAAGGACATCTCCTGGAAGCGCAGCGTCTCAAGCAGCGTACCAATTACGATATGGAAATGATGCAGGAAATGGGCTACTGCTCAGGCATTGAAAATTATTCACGCCACTTAGCAGGCCGCAAGCCCGGTGCTGCACCGTATACGCTCCTCGATTATTTCCCAGATGATTATTTGATTATGGTCGATGAATCGCACGTGACCTTGCCGCAGCTTCGCGCTATGTACGCTGGCGACCGGTCGCGCAAGGAAAATTTGATTGAATACGGCTTCCGTTTGCCGTCGGCCTTAGATAATAGACCGTTGAAATTTGAAGAGTTTGTCGAACGGATTAACCAAATCATTTACGTCAGTGCTACGCCGGGAGAGTACGAAATGAGCGTGCAAACGAACGTAGCGCAACAGATTATTCGACCCACCGGGCTTCTCGACCCGAAGGTCGAAGTCCGTCCTGTAACGGGGCAAATGGATGACCTTTTAGGGGAAATCCGCAAGCGCGTAGAAAAGCGCGAACGAGTCCTCGTGACGACACTGACGAAGCGCATGGCCGAAGATTTGACGGACTATTTAAAGGAAATGGGTGTCTTCGTGCGCTACCTCCATTCCGATATTGCCACCATTGAACGGGCCGACATTATCCGCGATTTGCGGGCCGGTGTCTTCGATGTCCTCGTGGGCATTAACTTACTCCGCGAAGGCCTCGATATGCCTGAAGTGTCTCTCGTGGCCATCCTCGATGCAGACAAAGAAGGGTTCCTCCGGTCGGATACGTCCCTCATTCAGACTATGGGCCGCGCCGCTCGTAACGTAGACGGCACGGTCATCATGTATGCCGATAAGATTACGGACTCTATGCAGCGCGCTATAGACGAAACAGAACGGCGCCGTTCTATTCAGGAAGCATATAATAAAAAACATCATATTACGCCGAAATCCGTCAAAAAGGACGTTGTCAACCTCATTGAATTGACGAAAGTCTCCGAAGATAAGGCCGAATACAAGGCTAACAGCAAAGACGGAAAACTAACGAAGGAAGCACTGCACAAAGTCATTACGACGGTCACAGCCCAGATGAAGGCGGCCGCAAAGAATCTTGAATTTGAAAAGGCTGCAGAACTGCGCGACAGACTGGGTAAACTGCGGCAGCAGCTATCGGATATGAGTCACGACGACACGTTGCCGAAGGAACTGCAAGGCGAAGATATGCCAAAAGCGCGCTATGTCCGCAAAGTCCGCCGTCCTGATAACCGCACGAAGAAAATGATGGCGACGCGGCAAAATTTAGAACGACGTCACGCGGCGCAGCGCAAGAAAGGAGAATAATCAGGTTTCATGCAAGATAAGTATATTGTCATTAAAGGGGCAAGACAGCATAATTTAAAAAATATAGATGTCCAGATTCCGCGGGACAAGTTCGTCGTCTTTACGGGCCTCTCGGGCTCAGGGAAATCGTCGCTGGCTTTTGATACGATTTACGCTGAAGGACAGCGGCGTTATGTTGAGTCTTTGTCGGCCTATGCGCGCCAATTCTTAGGGCAAATGGATAAGCCTGATGTAGACTACATTGAAGGCCTGTCACCGGCTATTTCCATTGACCAAAAGACGACGAGCCGCAATCCACGCTCGACAGTTGGGACGGTCACGGAAATTTACGACTACTTGCGACTTCTCTATGCGCGCGTAGGCGAAGCGTACTGCCCGAAGTGCGGCAAGCCCATTCGCCAGCAGACGATTGAGCAAATGGCTGATGCCGTCATGGCCTTAGGGGACGGCGAAAAAGTCATGGTTGTGGCTCCTGTCGTCGAAGGGCGGAAGGGGACGCACCAAAAAGTCTTGGCCCGTCTCGTGAAAGATGGCTACGTCCGCGTTCGTGTAGACGGCGACGTTTATTTGTTATCTGATGATATTCCCTTAGAAAAGAACAAAAAACACACAATTGAAGTCATCGTCGACCGCTTAGTCATTAAAGAAAGCATCCTCACGCGCCTCACAGATTCCCTGGAAACGGCGGCGAAACTCGCTGACGGCATCGTCCATATTCTCCAAATGAGTACAGGTGAAGTGCTAACCTTTAGCCAGCATTTTGCCTGCCCAGACTGCCACGTGAGCCTCCCAGAAATCGAGCCCCATCTCTTTTCGTTCAACAGCCCTTATGGAGCCTGCCCGGCGTGCTCCGGCATTGGCAGCACCATGGAAGTAGATTCCCATTTGGTCTTACCGGATACGAAGAAATCCTTTGCTGACGGTGCCGTCGCAGCCCTGAGCAGCAATCCGGACTCGTGGTTTATGCGCCAGCTCGGCGGCCTCCTGAAGAATTACGGCTATACGCTGGATAATTGTTACGACGATTTACCGGCAGAACTGCAAGAAAAACTGATGCATGGCTCGGAAGATACGTGCGTCTTTTCGTACGAAAATCTGCGCGGTGAAGTGAAAGAATTTGCCACGCCCTTTGAAGGCATTTTGCCCATGGTCAAGCGGCGTTACAGCGAAGCTTCATCGGATATGATGCGTGACCAATTTGGTCAATTCATGGCCATTAAGCCTTGTACGACATGTCACGGCACGCGCCTTAAGCACGAAGCCTTAGCCATTAAAATCGGCGGCCTGAACATTGCGGAACTAACGGATTTATCGGTCAAAGATTTGCTCGTCTTTTTTGACAATCTTAAACTTACAGAAAAGCAACAGCTCATTGGCAAACAGATTTTTAAAGAAATCCGCGCGCGTCTGTCCTTCTTACAGACTGTCGGCCTGGAATATTTGACTTTATCCCGGACGGCTGGGACTCTCTCTGGTGGTGAAGCCCAGCGTATTCGCTTAGCTACACAAATCGGCTCCGGTCTCGTCGGTGTCCTTTATATCCTCGACGAACCGTCCATTGGCCTCCATCAACGGGATAATGACAAGTTGCTCCACGCCTTAGAGCATTTGCGCGACTTAGGAAATACGCTCATCGTCGTCGAACACGATGAAGATACCATGCGCGCAGCAGACTTCATCTTAGATATTGGCCCCGCTGCTGGCGAGCACGGCGGTCAAGTCGTGGCTCAAGGGTCGGTCGAAGATATTATGAATTGCCCGAACTCTCTGACAGGTCAGTATTTAAAAGGGACGAAATTCATTCCTTTGCCGGACGAACGGCGCAAGGGAAACGGCACAGCCATTGAAATCATTGGCGCAGCAGAACATAATTTAAAACATATAAATGTGTCCATTCCCATTGGGACACTTACCGTCGTCACCGGCGTGTCTGGCTCTGGGAAATCGACGTTAGTCAATGAAATCCTTTACAAAGGCATGGCCGAAGCCGTCTACGGTACGCCTCATCGGCCAGGGAAATTCAAAGCCTTGAAGGGCACGGAATACATCGATAAAATCATCAACATTGACCAGTCGCCAATCGGCCGCACACCGCGGTCCAATCCGGCGACGTACACGGGCGTATTCGACAGCATTCGCCAGCTCTACAGTCAGACAGCAGAAGCGAAAGTGCGGGGCTATAAGGCCGGTCGGTTTAGCTTTAACATCAAAGGCGGTCGCTGCGAAGCGTGCCGCGGTGACGGGATTATTCGTATTGAAATGAACTTCCTGCCGGATGTGTATGTGCCGTGCGAAGTGTGCCACGGTGCTCGCTACAATCGGGAGACCTTGGAAGTGAAATACAAGGGCAAAAATATTTCAGATGTCCTCAATATGACTGTAGACGATGCGTGCCAATTCTTTGAAAATATTCCCCGGATTTTAAATAAGCTCCAGACCTTGCAGCAAGTAGGCCTCGGCTATATTCGTCTTGGCCAACCGGCAACGACTCTCTCTGGCGGTGAAGCCCAGCGTGTGAAATTAGCAACGGAACTGTCAAAACGCAGTACAGGCCGGACGCTCTACATCCTCGATGAACCGACGACAGGCCTCCATACGGCCGATATTCATAAGCTCATGGATGTCCTGCAAATGCTCGTCGACGGCGGTGATACAGTGGTCGTCATTGAGCACAATCTCGATGTCATCAAGGCGGCCGATTACCTCATTGACCTTGGCCCGGAAGGGGGCGACGGCGGCGGTACAGTCATCGCCACGGGCACGCCTGAAGATATTTGCACCGTCCCGGCCTCGTATACAGGGAAGTTCTTAAAACCGGTCCTTGAACGGACGAGAACGCTCATGGAAAGGGCGAAGACCCATGGCATTTAGTGATGCAGTCCTAACGAAAGTCAGCAACCTCACGACCCAGCCCGGTGTGTACCTCTGGAAAGACGACAAGGGCCGCATCATTTACGTCGGCAAAGCTATTAACCTCCGCAACCGCGTGAAGAGCTACGTCCGCAACGATGCCAATCGGGCCCCGAAAGTAGCAGCTATGATTCGCCATGCCGTCGACTTCGATACGATTGTCGTAGCCAACGAAATGGAAGCCCTTATCCTCGAAAATAACCTCATTAAGAAGCATCATCCGCGGTACAACATCATGCTCCGCGATGACAAGACGTACCCGTACATCAAAGTAACCGTCCAAGAAGACTACCCCAGGATTTACATGACGCGCCGTGTCCTCCGCGATGGGGCGCGCTACTTTGGCCCCTTTGCCGACTCTGGTGCCGTCCATCGGACGCTGAAGCTCATGCAGCAAGCCTACCATATCCGCTCGTGCCGCACTATGAATGTCGACAGGCCGTGTTTGCAGTATCACTTGCATCATTGCGACGCGCCGTGCGTCCATTATATTACGCGTGCTGACTATGGTGCCCTCGTGCAAGAAGCCGTCGATATTCTCGAAGGGAAGAACACGGATATTCTCCGCCGTCTCCAAGAAAAGATGGAACAAGCTGCGGAAGACATGGAGTTTGAAAAGGCTACCATGTACCGCGACCAAATCAAAGCGATTAAGGTTATCCAAGAACAGCAAAACATCGTCACCGAAGGGGGCGGCGATATGGATGTTATCGGCTTTGCCCGAGAAGCAGGGCAGACGTGCGTCCAGATTTACACCATTCGCCACGGTAAGTTAATCGGCCGCGAAACTTTTGCCTTAGACAACAGTCTCGACGAAACAGCAGAGGCGTTGACCACAGCCGTTCTCGACCAATACTACACGGAAAACACGTTTATTCCCAAAGAAATCGTCGTTGCCGCAGCAGAAGATATAGATGCTCAAGCGGCGCGGCTGACCCAGCAAAAAGGCCAGAAAGTGGATATTATCATTCCCCAGCGAGGCATTAAAAAGAAGCTCCTCGCCATGGCCGAAGATAACGCTCACGTCCTCTTAGAGCAACGGCGGCTCCAGTGGCAGCACGATATAGATAAGACGACGGGTGCTGTCGATGCGCTGGCGAAAATCCTCGATTTACCGCGCTTGCCGGAACGGATGGAATGTTTCGATATTTCCCATACTCAAGGGGTTGAGACCGTGGCCTCCATGGTCGTCTTTGAGCACGGCAGACCGGCTAAGGGCGAGTATCGACGCTTTAAATTGAAGACCGTCCAAGGAAAGCCTGACGATTTTAAATCGATGGCTGAAATCATGGGCCGTCGGTACGGCGAAAAAGATTGGCCTGAGCCGGACCTGATCGTCATCGATGGTGGGAAAGGCCAGCTCCATGCGTCGTTGCCCATTATCCGTCAAGCAGGCTGTACGGCTCCGGTCATTAGCCTGGCTAAGCGCATTGAAGAAGTCTTCGTTGAAGGGCGGAGCGATTCGATTATTCTCAGCCACCATACGCCGGAACTGCAGCTCTTGCAGTCCATTCGCGACGAAGCCCACCGTTTTGCCATTACGTATCACCGTAAATTGCGGGGTAAACGGAGTCTCGTATCTATTCTCGACCACATCGAAGGCATTGGGCCGAAGCGGCGTAAAGCCTTGTGGACTGCCTTTAAAACGCTGGACGACATGAAGCAGGCCTCTGTGGAAGAATTGGCCGCTGTGCCGGGCATGACGAAGCAGACGGCAGAAAATGTATACTATTTCTTTCGCTTAGGTACCGATGAAAAGCGGAAAATGGTATAATACGAGTATCTTACAGAAGGGGATGTTAGTATGATGAAAAAAATCTGTACCGCCCTGTGTGCCGCTGTCCTCATGGGGAGCGTGGCCTTCGCGGCTGACGCTACGATTGCGGATGGACAACAGCAAGTGTACACTCACGACGACGGCAGTACCTTGACTATTCAGTACCCAGTTGTCACGGTCGCTGGCAACGACGCTGCGACCCAGGCCATTGCCCAGTATTTCGTAACACAAGCACAAGAAGCAAAGACCTTCTTTGACGGCAATGCCAATAACGGCAAAGTCATGACTGAAGAAAAACATTACACAGTCACGCTTAACGACGGCAAATACTTGTCCATTCTCGACGAAGGGACGTTGTCCTTTGTGAAAGAAAAATATCCGACGACGTGGAAGATTGGCGTGACCTTCGATTTAGAAACAGGGAAACGTGTGACCTGGCAAGACGTCATGAAACCAGAAGATGCGAAAGCCTTTACGTTAAAATCGATTAACGAAAAGATTTTCCTCAGTAAATATAAACTATCTGATTACTTTAATGGCTTAACGGAATTACCAATCAATTATTACCTCGATAAGAATCGGACGATCCACTTTATTTTCGGCCAATACGAAGTTGCGCCCTATGCGACGGGAATTATCGATATTAATATGGGAAAACAAGCAAAATAAGTTGCAAAGTATGGCCTACTATGTTATGATATTGGCGAGTAATTTAGAAACATTATTCGTTACTCTATGAGAGGAAAATATTGAGGGAGGTGTTTTAAGAATGGATAAATACGAATGCACTATCTGTGGTTACATTTACGACGAAGCTGAAGGCAATCCTGATAACGGCGTAGCAGCTGGCACGAAATGGGCTGATTTACCTGCTGATTGGGTCTGCCCCTTATGCGGTGCTGACAAAGACTCCTTTGAAAAAATGTAATACACTGTATACAAAAACCTGCACCTTGAGGTATACTCAGGGTAGCAGGTTTTTTTATACGTAAAAGGAGGAATAGTCGCCCCTGTGGGTGCCATTACCCTCAATGCCCAAGTCGAAGGTGACCCAGCCGCTGTAGAGCTAGCCTACGACGAAGCCGTGGCGGAAGGGGCAAAGCGCGCCGGAACGATGGCCTTTACTGGTGACGGCGGTGCGCCCTATATGTATGATTCGGGCATTGCTAAGATTACGGCAGTCATCGAAGCACCATTTATCGTTAAAGGCATTATGTCTGCCGATGAAGCTATTGCTTGTGTTAACGCTGGCGCGAAAAGTATCGTCGTCAGCAATCACGGCGGCCGCGTCCTCGACGGCATGGCCGGTACAGCCGATGTCTTGCCCGATATCGCGGCAGCGGTAAAAGGGAAGATTACGATTTTTGCAGATGGCGGCGTCCGTAGTGGCGAAGATGTATTGAAACTCTTGGCTCTCGGTGCCGATGCAGTCCTCGTCGGTCGCCTCGCAGCCATTGCTGCCATTGGCGGTGGTGCCGAGGGGGTCCAACTCCTCTTAGATACGCTTGCCCAAGAACTGCGCGATGCCATGATGATTACAGGCATGACTGATGTTAAGCACGTAAGTCCCCACATTCTCCGTAAGCTCTAACGAGATTTACAAAATTTATACCAAAATCTTGATATATCTATACTGAGAAGACTTGACTTTTACGGCGAATCCACGTATAATAAGTCTCAAGAAAAAATAACTATTATTAGTTAATAAATAACCGATTAGGTATACATAAAAGGAGTGTTACACATGAGCGTATATGATTTTACAGTAAAAGACATTGATGGAAAAGACGTATCCTTAAGCGATTATAAAGGTAAATTAGTCTTAATCGTAAATACAGCAAGCAAATGCGGCTTTACACCGCAGTATGACGGCCTCGAAGCATTATATAAAAAATACGAAGACAAAGGCTTCGTTATCTTAGGCTTCCCGTGCAATCAGTTCCTTGCACAAGAACCGGAAGACAACAATAAGATTCAGGAATTCTGCCGCATTAACCACGGCGTAACGTTCCCGCTCTTTGCCAAAGTTGACGTTCGCGGTGAAAATGCTATCCCCTTGTATAAATATTTGACTGACCAAGCTCCGTTCAAAGGCTATGAACTCAATAAACAAGGCGGTCAAATCGTCCATGACGTTGTGGCTGAACATTATCCTGATAACCTCGAAGGGAACGGCGTAAAATGGAATTTCACGAAATTCCTCATCAGCAAAGACGGCGAAGTCTTGCAGCGTTTTGAACCGACGACAACACCGGAAGAAATCGACCCGATTGTTGCTAAAAATTTATAATTCTAAGGGCTTACCAATACCGACTCTGAGAGAACCAAAGAGTCGGTATTTTTTATTGACACAACTAGCCCTTTTTGCTAAAATGAAACTGTATTTGATATTTATTAACTCATAAGGAGATGCACTATGACCATGGCCTTACAGACAGCGTGTTGCACGAAGTTCTCGTAAGGCAGTATGTGTGTCTACAAGAAGTACTGCCCAAAGGTGAGACGTTTCACTTTTGGGCTTTATTATTCCTAAGGAGGGGTCTTCGTTGAAGGTCGGTTTAGTTATGGGAAGCGACTCTGATTTTCCCGTTATGAAAAAAGCGTTGGCTATTTTTAAAGAATTTGATGTAGAATATGAAGTATTATTGGCATCGGCGCATCGTACGCCTCAGGCTGTACGGGATTTCGTCTCTACTGCAGAAGATAGAGGCATTAGCGTCATCATTGCTGGTGCTGGTATGGCTGCACATTTACCTGGTGTCATTGCCAGCTACACAACGCTGCCGGTCATTGGCGTGCCGCTCGAAAGTGGCAGTCTCCAGGGAATGGACGCGCTTTTAGCTATCGTCCAAATGCCGTCTGGTATGCCCGTCGCTACGATGGCTATTAACGGCTCGAAAAACGCCGCTTTATTTGCCATCCAAATCGGTGCGGTCAGCGACCCGAAATTAGCGGAAAAATACAAGGCATACCGCGAAAACATGGCGAAACAAGTCATGGCGAAAAATGCAAAATTGCAAGAAACGATTCAATCCATGTAAGTCATTCATCTTAATTCGTCTACAGGAGGGTGTTCATGTTTTACGATCCAATATGGGACAAACAGCATGAAGAATGCGGTGTTTTAGGTATTTATGATAAAGTATTGGATATTCCCCGTTACGTCTACTGGGGACTCTTTGCGTTGCAGCATCGCGGCCAGGAAAGCGGCGGCATTGCGCTCACTGATGGAGAAGATATCCACACGTTCCGCGGCATGGGGCTCATTAGTTCCGTCTTTAGCGAAGGCGTACCGGCTGAAGAAGGCGGCCCTATCGGCATTGGCCATGTCCGCTACTCGACGACAGGTTCGAACAATCCCCGAAATATTCAGCCCTTGGCTGTGTATACTCCGATGGGACAATTAGCCTTGGCTCATAACGGCAACTTGACCAATACCCGTGTACTTCGTGAAGAATTAGACCAAGGCGGCGCGACATTCCAGACGACGATGGATAGTGAAATTATCGTCAACTTAATTAGCCGCAGCCACAAAAATACGATGGAAGAACGCATCATGGAAAGCATGAACCGCATCCAAGGAGCGTATTCCCTCGTCTTGATGACGAAAGATAAATTATACGGTGTCCGCGACCCGCACGGCTTCCGTCCGCTCTGTATTGGCCGCACCGAAAACGGCGGCTGGGTACTGTCTTCGGAAACGTGTGCCCTCGATGCTATTGGCGCGACCTTCGTCCGCGACGTACTGCCCGGTGAATTTGTCGAAATCAACGAAAACGGTGTCAAATCGACAATTTACGCTAAAGCAGACCGGAAACAAATCTGTTCCTTTGAATACATTTACTTTGCCCGTCCGGACAGCATCATTGATGGTCAGGATGTCTACCAGGCTCGTCTCAATATGGGGAAAGAAATGTGGAATGAAACGCAGTACGATTCGGATATTGTCATTGCTGTCCCCGATAGCGGCAACACGGCGGCTATCGGCTATGCCCAGGCTGCAGGGATTCCCTTCCGTCATGGCCTGATTAAGAACCGCTACATGGGTCGGACTTTTATTAAACCGAACCAGAAACAGCGTGAACTCGCTGTCCGCATGAAATTGAACGTCGTCAAATCCGTCGTCAAAGGCAAACGGGTAACCATGGTCGACGATTCTATCGTTCGCGGCACGACGAGCGGCATTATCTGTAAGCTCCTCCGCGAAGCTGGCGCAAAAGAAGTCAATATGTGCATTTCTGCACCGCCTATTATGTATCCGTGCTTCTACGGTATCGATACGTCGGTCCGGAAAGAACTGATTGCGTCGACCTTATCGGTGGAACAGATTGAAAAGTATATCGGTGTAGACCGACTCCATTTCATTTCTATTGAAGGCTTATACCGGGCTATTTCTCACATTCCGAATGAAGATTTGTGCCTGGCCTGCTTTAATAATGATTATCCTACAGACATTCCAAGTTCTACAGAGGAAGGAGAAAAATATGCTCTCGAACACAAATAAAACCGGTTTAACCTACGCCGACGCTGGTGTCGATATTGATGCCGGCAACAAAGCCGTAGAATTGATGAAAGACTCTGTAAAAGCTACGTACCGTCCCGAAGTCCTTGGCGACCTCGGCGGCTTTGGCGGCTTATTTTCCCTCATGAATTCGAAGATTAAAAATCCTATTCTCGTCAGCGGCACAGACGGCGTAGGCACGAAATTACGTCTTGCTATCCTCATGGACAAACACGATACAGTCGGTCAGGACTGCGTCGCTATGTCCATTAACGATATACTTGTCCAAGGGGCAGAACCGCTCTTCTTCCTCGATTACATTGCTGTCGGTAAATTAGATCCTGTCCAGGTCGCAACAATCGTCAAAGGAGTGGCGAATGCATGCGAAGAATCGGGCTGCGCTCTCCTCGGTGGGGAAACGGCAGAAATGGCTGGGTTCTACGCTAAAGACGACTATGATTTAGCTGGTTTTGGTGTTGGTATTGTGGACCGGGAAAAAGTCATTACGGGCGAACACATCAAAGCCGGTGATGTCCTCATTGGTCTGCCGTCTACAGGGATTCATTCCAACGGCTTCTCCCTCGTCCGGAAAATCGTCTTAGAACGGCAGAACATGAAACTCACAGACTATGTCGACGAATTAGGCATGACTATTGGCGAATGCCTCCTCACACCGACTCGTCTCTATCCGCGTCCGTGCCTTCCGATTATTCAGAACTTCGATGTCAAAGGCATGGTTCATATTACAGGCGGCGGCTTCTATGAAAATATTCCTCGCGTCTTACCGAAGGGCATTGGCGTAGAAGTTGACGTAACGGCTTGGCCGCAACTCCCGATTTTCGAGTTACTCCGCAAATGGGGCGGCGTAGAAGCGAAAGAAATGTACCGTACCTTTAACATGGGCATTGGTATGATTATGATTGTCGATGCAAACGATGCGGACGCAGTCCTCAAGAATTTAGCAGACCGCAACGAAAAAGCTTATGTCATCGGCAAAACCGTTGCGTCTGACGTACCTGTCACACTCCAGGGAGGCCTCTTTAATGCCTAAGAAAAATATGGTCATCTTCGCCTCTGGCCGTGGCTCCAACGCTATGGCCTTGCACGAAGCTGTCGAAAACGGAACGATTAACGCTGAATTAAAAGCCCTTGTCTGCGATATTCCTACGGCTCCCATTATTGAAACAGCAAAAGGTTGGGGCATTCCTGTCATCGTAGCGGACAGAAAAAAATTCGACTCCAAAGCGGCTTTTGAACAGTATATCCTCGATGCTATTGCACCGTACAAAGCCGACATCATTTGCCTCGCTGGCTTTATGCGCTTATTGAGCCACGACTTTATTGAACATTATAAAGATAAAATGATTAATATTCATCCGGCCTTGCTGCCGTCTTTCCGCGGTCTCCATGCACAACGGCAGGCTGTTGAAGCAGGTGTCAAAGTCGCTGGTTGTACGGTCCATTTCGTCGTTTCTGATATGGATGCGGGCCCCATTATTTTGCAGTCTGTCGTACCGGTCATGGAAGACGATACGGAAGATACCTTAGCAGCCCGGATTTTGACGAAAGAACATTCGACCTTTGTCAAAGCCGTAGCCTTATTCTGTGATGATAAATTGACCATTGACGGTAACGTCGTCAAAGGGACACAAGCCTAAGGAGGAAGAGACATGAAAGTAAAACGCGCGCTCATTAGCGTATCTAATAAAACAGGTGTAGTTGAACTGGGCAAAGCCCTCGCTGACCTTGGCATTGAAATCATTTCGACTGGCGGCACTATGCGGGTTCTCAAAGAAGCTGGCGTGCCTGTCATTGCAGTACAGGACGTAACGGGCTTCCCGGAAATGATGGATGGCCGCGTGAAGACCTTAAATCCGAAAATCCACGGTGCAATCCTTGCTGTTCGCGACAACCCGGAACACGTACAGGCTATGAAAGACCACGATATTACACCGATTGATTTAGTCGTCGTCAATCTCTATCCGTTCCAGCAGACCATTGCCAAACCGGATGTTACCCTTCCTGAAGCAATCGAAAACATCGATATTGGCGGCCCGTGCATGGTCCGTGCATCGGCGAAGAATAATAAATACGTCGCTATTGTGACGAACCCTGATAAATACGGTGAAATCATTTCGATTCTCCAAAAAGACGGTGAATTTAGCGACGCATACCGCTTAGAATTGGCGCAAGAAGCATTCCAGCATACTGCGGAATACGATACAGCCATTGCGGCCTATTTAAAAGAAATCATTGCGAAAGGAGACGCACAATAATGAAAGTAGCAGTCATCGGCGGCGGCGGCCGTGAACATACATTGGCTTGGAAATTGGCCCAGAGCCCGAGCGTAGATACGGTATATGCCATTCCTGGAAGCGACGCCATGGCCTCTTTTGCGACCTGCGTCCCTGCATCGGTTAGTGATTTAGATTACATTGCTAAATACTGCAAAGAACACGGAGTCGACTTGGTCGTCGTCGGTCCGGAAGTGCCGCTTACGGAAGGCATTGCGGACGTATGCCAGCAGTACGGCATTCCTGTCTTTGGCCCCAATAAAGCAGCGGCTCAAATGGAAGGATCTAAAGCCTTTGCTAAAGACATTATGGCCAAATACAACGTGCCTACAGCGAAATACGCGACTTTTACGAATGAAGCTGATGCGAAAGCGTACATCAAAGAACAAGGTGCGCCTATTGTCGTCAAAGCCGACGGCCTCGCCGCTGGGAAAGGTGTCGTCGTAGCCCAGACTGTCGAAGAAGCACTCGACGCTGTCAACGCGATGATGGAAGACCATATCTTTGGCGCATCTGGTGGTCGTATTGTCATTGAAGAATGCATGGTTGGTGAAGAAGCTAGTCTCTTAGCTTTCGTCGACGGCGAAACCATTGTGCCTATGATTGCAGCGCAAGACCATAAACGCATCTTTGATAATGACGAAGGCCCGAATACAGGCGGTATGGGTGCGTACGCTCCGGCTCCGGTTGTTACGCCGGATATCCGTCAAGTCGTGATCGATACGATTTTAAAACCAGTCGTTGCCGGCCTCAAACAAGAAGGAATTACATACCAAGGCTGCCTCTATGCAGGCCTCATGATTACAGCAGACGGCCCGAAAGTCGTCGAATTTAACTGCCGCTTTGGCGACCCGGAAACGCAGGCTGTGTTGCCCCTCCTCGATGGGGACTTAGCACAGATTATGCTTGCTTGCGCTAAGGGTACACTCACAGCGGACATGGTACATTGGAAAGACGCTGCTGCGTGCTGCGTCATTATGGCTTCTAAAGGCTATCCGGCTTCGTCCCACAAAGGCGATGTCATTAGCGGCTTAGATACTGTTGATGACGATGTCCTCGTCTTCCATTCGGGCACGAAGAAAGTGGACGGCTCCTTTGTAACCAATGGCGGCCGTGTTCTCGGTGTGACTGCTGTCGCACCAACCTTGAAAGATGCCATTGATAAAGTCTATGCTAATGTCAAACGCATTTCCTTTGACGGACAACAAGTCCGCAGCGACATTGGTGCTAAAGGCTTAAAACATATGCAATAAGATAGAGGCTCCCACGTAGGGAGCCTTTTCTATATACGAAAGGAGGAGAGATATGACGCAATTTGTAACGCCGCGCGAAGCGGCAGAACTCATAGAAGATAAGATGACTGTAGCCGTCAGCGGCCACGCCGGCTTTGGCACGCCGGACGGCCTCTTTAAGGCCTTGCAAGACCGCTATGCTGAAACGGGCAGTCCGAAAAATCTAACATTATGGAAATTAGCCGGTACCGGTGATGGCAGCGGCCGTGGCGGGGATAGATTGGCCGCACCAGGACTGATTGGTACTCTCGTGACGAGTCATTTAGGCCTTGATGTCAAACTCGCTGCTAATATTGAACACAACCGTTGCTTAGCCTATACGATTCCTGCTGGGACGATGCTCGATTTGTATCGCGCCACAGCAGCTGGGAAAAAAGCCGTGTGGACAGACATTGGCCTCCATACTCTCGTAGACCCGCGCCTCAAAGGGGGCAAGGCTAATGAAAAGACAGTGCAAGAAGGGGCTGATATTGTCTCTCTCGTTTCCATAGATGGAGACGAATACTTACAATACAAGACCGTTCCCCTTCATGCCTGCCTGATTCGCGGCTCTCTGGCTGATGAAGATGGCAATATTTCTCTCCAGCGCGAAGCCATGGTAGGGGAACAACTCGAAATTGCCGAAGCGACGCATAATTCCGGCGGCATCGTCATCGTCCAAGTGGAAGACGTAGTCCGTCGCGGCAGTCTCGACCCGCGGCTCGTGAAGCTGCATCATTTCCTCGTCAATTACGTCGTCGTGCCGCGGCCGAAGTATCACGTCCAAAGCTTTTCGTGTCACGGCTATCGGCCAGAACTGACTGGCGATGCAAAGAAACCTGTCGAACGGCTCGATATTCGCCCCTTAGATAATCGGAAGATTTGTGCCCGTCGGGCCGCCATGGAGTTACGTCCTGGCAATCTCATGAATCTCGGCATTGGCATTCCCGAAATCATCGGTGCCGTCGCTGCAGAAGAAGGCATTGAACATACTTTGACCTTAGCGGCTGACTCCGGGATTATTGGCGGCATTCCTTTATCCGGCATGGATATGGGCGCAGCTATTAACCCTGAAGCGGAACTAAAAATGGCCGATATGTTTGACATTTGTCATGGCGGAGCTCTCGATGTCTGTGCCTTGGGATTGGCAGAAATCGACAAGATGGGAAACGTCAACGTGTCGAAATTCAATGGCCGCGTCACTGGCCCGGGCGGCTTTATTGACCTCGCCCAAAAGACGAAAAAACTCATCCTCATGGGCACCTTTACAGCCGGGAGACTGCGCGAACACTGCGAAGACGGCAAACTGGTCATTGAACACGAAGGGATGTATAAGAAATTTAAACAGTCTGTAGAACAGATTACCTTCTCTGGTGCGTATGCGGCTCAGATGCAGCAAGACGTCCTCGTCGTCACGGAACGAGCCGTGTTCCGCTTGACGCCAGACGGCCTGATGCTCATAGAAGTGGCTCCGGGCATGGATGTAGAACGAGATATTCTAGGCCAAATGGAATTTAAACCCCTCATTGCGCCAGATTTGAAAGAAATGGATAGCCGTATTTTTAAACCAGAGCCAATGAACCTAGCAAAGACGATAGAATCGTAAGACAAGACTAGCCTCACGGCGTTTGAAATGATATAATATCTTAATGTGAATAAGAATTAAAATTTTGCTACAGGGAGTGTCTCTATGAAAATCAGTCATGAAGAAATCCAAAAAATTGCCCTGTTGTCCCGCCTTTCCATTAAGGAAGACCAAATGGATGCGGTAGGTACACAGCTCAACGATATTTTATCCTATATGGATTTAATCAGCCAAGTTGATGTCGAAGGCGTACAGCCGACGGCTCATGCTGTTTCGATGCAAAATGTCATGCGTGACGACGTCGTCCACGAATCGTTCACGAATGAACAGGCCTTAGCCAATGCACCGGAACCAGAAAACGGCTACTTCAAAGTACCGAAAGTTATCCAAGGGTAGGAGGGATAGTGTGAAACCGTTAACCATTCATGGCTTACACGAAAAATTAGTCAACAAAGAAATTACGGCTGTAGAACTCACGAAAGCCTTTTTAGCACATAAAGACAGTGTCGAACCGAAAGTACAAGCATTCTTGTCCGATACGCGCGACCAAGCTCTTGCAGCAGCAGAAGCAGTAGACAAGAAAATCGCTGCTGGCGAAGCCATTAACGACCTCGCTGGGATTCCTGGTGCCATTAAAGATAACATCTGCATTACAGGCCAAAAAGCAACGTGTGCATCGAAAATGCTCCAAAACTTCGTTGCGCCGTATAATGCTACGGTTATTGATACATTAAACGCTGCTGATTACGTCAGTGTCGGTAAAACGAACATGGACGAATTTGCCATGGGCAGCTCGACGGAAAACTCAGCCTTCCAGATTACGCACAATCCGTGGAATCTAGACTACGTTCCTGGCGGCTCGTCTGGCGGCTCTGCATCTGCTGTCGCTGCCAACGAATGTGTCTGGGCTCTTGGCTCTGATACAGGCGGATCTATCCGTCAGCCTGCTGCATACTGCGGCGTCGTTGGTTTAAAACCGACATACGGCCTCGTATCTCGTTACGGCCTCATCGCTTTCGCATCTTCTTTAGACCAAATCGGGACCTTTACGCATGACGTACACGACTGCGCTCTTGTCCTCAATACGATTGCTGGCCATGATGCCAAAGACTCGACATCTATTCCGCAGGCGAAAAAAGATTATACGAAAGCTCTGGTCAATGACGTAAAAGGCATGAAAATCGGGATTCCAAAAGAATTCTTCGGTGACGGCCTCGATGCAGATTGCCGTAAAGCCCTCGAAGACGCGCAGAAAACCTTTGCTGAAGCTGGGGCTGAACTCGTGCCTGTTTCTTTGCCGCACATGAAATACGGCATTGCGTCGTACTACATCATTGCGCCGGCAGAAGCTAGCTCCAACTTGGCCCGTTACGACGGCGTTGGCTTTGGCTTCCGCGAAGAAGGCAACGACATTGTCGACATGTACATCAAAACTCGTTCCGAAGGCTTTGGCCCGGAAGTACAGCGTCGTATCCTCCTCGGTACGTACGTCTTGAGCTCCGGTTACTTCGATGCGTATTATCTCCGTGCGATGAAAGTCCGTACGTTAATTAAACAGGACTATGATGAAGCACTGAAACAATGCGATGTCCTCCTCACACCGACGGCACCGGATACGGCCTTTAAAATCGGCCAGAACGATAACAATCCGCTCGCTATGTATTTAGGCGACGTCTGCACGGTTACGCTGAACCTTGCCGGTCTCCCAGGCCTGTCCATTCCGTGCGGCTATAAAAACGGCTTACCTATTGGCATGCAGCTCATCGGTAAAGCCCTTGACGAAGAAACGCTCTTGCGCGTAGCGTACACCTTTGAACAACACCGTCAAGACCTCGTACAAACATCGCCTATGGGAGGAGTGGAACTCTAATGAAATACGAATCTGTCATTGGGCTTGAAGTCCATGTTGAATTAAAGACAAAAACGAAAATCTTCTGCGGTTGCAGCACTGAATTTGGGGCCGAACCGAATACACACGTCTGCCCGGTCTGCTTAGGCCTGCCTGGTGTTCTCCCGGTCCTCAATAAAGAAGTGGTTCATTTTGCCGTCAAAGCTGGCTTAGCCCTTCATTGCGACATTTTGCACTACAATAAATTTGACCGGAAAAACTATTACTACCCGGATTTGCCGAAAAACTTCCAGACGTCCCAGTTCGATTTACCAATCTGCAAAGGCGGCTATGTAGAAATTGACGTAGACGGCCAGCCGAAGAAAATCCATTTGACTCGTATCCATATGGAAGAAGATGCTGGTAAACTCGTCCACAGCGGCGCATCTATTGCCACGTCCGACTCTTCCTTTGTCGACTACAACCGTACAGGCGTGCCCTTACTTGAAATCGTTGGCGAACCGGAACTTCGCAGCGGTGCTGAAGCGCGCGCATACCTCGAAAAACTCCGTTCCATCATTCAGTACTTAGGCATTTCTGACTGCCGTCTCGAAGAAGGCAGTATGCGCTGTGATGCGAACATTTCCGTACGCCCTGTAGGCAGTGACAAACTCGGTGTTAAAACGGAAATCAAAAACATTAACTCCTTCAGCGGTGTCCAAAAAGGCATCGAATACGAAGCAGTCCGTCAGGCCCAAATCCTCGAAGACGGCGGCACGATCCAGCAGGCTACACGTGGCTGGGATGAAGCCAAAGGCATTACGGTTCTCCAGCGTGTCAAAGAAGGAGACGCTGACTACCGTTACTTCCCAGAACCGGACCTTATTCCTGTCGTCATTTCTGACGAATACATCGAAAAAGTCCGTACAGAACTGCCGGAAATGCCTGATGCTCGATGCAAACGCTTCCAGGACAAACTGGGCCTTTCCGAATACGATGCGAACCTCTTAACCCTCGAAAAACAGACAGCAGATTACTTTGAAGCTGTTGTTGCAGCTGGTGTCGATGCGAAGACCGCAGCAAACTGGATGCTCGGCGAATTTGCGAAGAAACTCAATGAAGAAGGCATTTCCATCGCTAAAGCACCGATTAAACCGGAACAACTTGCCGAACTCTTGCAGCTCATTGCGAAGAATACCATTTCCGGTAAAATTGCTAAACAAGTCCTCCCGGAAATGTGGACATCCGGCAAATCTGCTCAGGAAATCGTCAAAGAAAAAGGCCTCGTCCAAATTACGGATACAGGTGCTCTTGAAGAACTCGTGAAAAAAGTCATTGCTGCGAACCCGCAATCCGTGGCAGACTACAAAGCAGGGAAGAAGAAAGCTATTGGTTTCTTAGTCGGTCAAATCATGAAAGAAACGAAAGGCCGCGCTAACCCTGGCGTTGTCAATCAGCTCCTGGCGAAAAACTTACAATAATAGCACTAAACAACAACTCCCCATGAGGAAAGACTCTTCCTTGTGGGGAGTTTTATATTATGCAATGCTTACGGCAGCAGTCCTGTCATGGATAACGATGCCAATCTATGCGGAGAGTCCATAGGGGGGCAATACTGACCAAAGTGTAACCACGAAGGACGTTATTGTCGAGACAGACGAATAACGTTTCGAGTGAGAATCAGAAGAAAGGGTCATAGCTGTACACGGTTTACCTAAGCCATTTATACCAAGATTAAGGTCTATATATACGCCGACACTATTATCTGTTTTGTTAGTGGAAACGGTCACGATATGGACAAGCGCATGGATAATTTTATATTTCGTATCCCAGTCATATTCCACACAATATTTTCGAGCCACGATGCCGGGATAGTGCGAGCATAGGTACAAGGTTCTTTACCCATCCAATTAATGCGCTTATGGCCTTTTTTACCATTGCAGCCGTAATATCTGCCTACGCTACCAGTCGCAAAAAAGCCGGAATACGTATGACCACATTGTCCGCAACGGACAAGGCTGTCATTTAGGAGATATTTATGCTTAAAGCGGGGCGATTGATGGGGGACGCAGATACGACGGCGTATAGATGCAGCATTTACAGCATCGAAAAATTCTTCTGAAACGATAGGCGGAAAGGATACAAAATGTTCTGCCGCTTTTTGGCGGGTCATACCCGGATTATTATAAAGTAGCTGAAAGACATAGCGGACTACGTCAGCTCGCATTTTTTCGCCCCAGTATGGGCGCGTATCGAGTATAGGCAGGCCTGTCTTTGCATCTGCTATATAGCCCCACGCAATACGTCCCTTGGCAGATACTGCGCCCCGACGTATTTTGCGCTGTTTACCATCATTCATACGTTGCTTGATGCTGGATAGCTCCATTTCCGCAACAGAGAGCATCTGTGTAAAAATAAATTTGCCCAGCGGTGTTGCTGTATCATAGGCTTCACTAATGGAGTGTAGTGTTACGCCTAAGTCAGTTGCTTGCAGATGCGCAGCCCTTCAAAAGCCGAGCGGCCTAAGCGGTCCGTAAAGGGGAGTGTCCTGCTTTGCGCCTCGTCATAGTATTCACCGACGACGTTTAAGTTGTGTAGTTTGGCAAAGGCACGTAATGCGTCCTGCTGCATCTCAAGCGTTTCATCTTCTTTTTGACGCAAGACGATACCCGGCTTGGAGGTACTTGTTGATATGGTTTATTCATTGGCACGTCGTATCCCATTAACCAAGTTGGGTCAACATGTAATACTTCTGCAATTATATCAACTTTATCCTGTTTAGCTTTATATTCTCCTTTTAAGTATGTACTAATGGAGGATTTACCAATACCCGTTTTCTCATGTAATTCAGTTTGAGTAATCCTACGTAGTTCCATTGCTTCTTTTAAGCGTTTTGCAAAATAAAATTCAGAAAAACTATAAATTAGTTAAGATAACATGAAAAAAACATATTGGCTACTGAAGAGAATAATGGTATTGTGATTTCAGAAAATATGAAAAGGAGGTGCAGAAATGTCTTACGATTACAGTAAGTTACGTGGACGTATAAAGGAACTTTTTGGTACTCAAGAAAAGTTTGCTGATACCATGAAAATTAGTGCTGTAGCCTTTAGTCAGCGTCTTAATAATGTAACTAAATTTACACAAGATGAAATTTCAGATGCTTGTCAGGTACTCAATATTCGTGATGCTGATATTAGAACCTATTTTTTTACTCGCAAAGTTCGGAAAAACTGAATTCACAAAAGATGCGGTACCCACGCAAGCCGCTCCGCCAGCCTACACCAATGTATATAGGCCTCAACCCAGCCGAAGCGACCCCACGCCGCAGCACCCGAAAGGAGGCGACACGATGATAGAAAATGTCCAGGTTCGCCAGAAGGTCAGTGATGACTTCGGCTTAACGGCATGGTATCTTCGTTCGTCTGGCGATAGTTATACCGTCAAAGGACAAGAACTCGATGTGGCCAATGTCTTTGGCCTTGGTGCGAAATACAAACTTGGTGCATCTTATCTCTCCTTCGATTGGGGTATCAACCGCTCCGATACGGGCCGGTACTTCCACGGTGGTCGTGATGAATACGGTCGATTCACTGGCGGTGGCTCAAACCCGACCTTCTGGGTACTCCGCGCAGACATCGGTAAGAGTGACACAGATATCGTCGGTAGCTGGAATGCCTTTGCAGACTACAAATACTTCGAACATGGCTCCTTCTTCGGCGGCAATGGCACGGAAGCACTGCCGGATCGTTACCTCGACGGTATCCGCAGCTTTACCCTTGGTGCAGGCTACGTCCCGGCGAAGAACTTCCTCCTCGAAGCATTCTATACCTTCGGTGCGAAGAGCACGCAAAAACGGGATACCCTCTACGGCTCCGAAGATTTCACCCTCGGCGATTACACACGCGTCCAAGTTTCGTATAAATTCTAATTTATATGCCTCGTGAGAGACTATTATCTGGACGATTGCAGGCCTATTACAATAGTTTTCATGCATTTCGAGGAACGTATGGTACTTTTACACCTTAGGACGTTCCGTATGCGGTTTAAAAAGTACCATACGTTCCTTCACATCTGCTGATACTGTAGCCTAGCCTGCTCCCTTCACGCTTAATGATATATGCCACCTGTCGTCCAAGCATATGTCGCACCACAACTTTATATAGGTATCAATGTTGCGAGACTGCCAAACGTTTACTCCCTTCTGGTTTGACAGCCCCACGACGTAGATATACAAAAGGAGCCTTACCAGCCGGTGCTGGCAAAGCTCCTTTTCATGTTAAATCGTATTCATGACTTAAAAGGTGATAAAGCTGGTTTATATGCTATTGATTTAGGCAGAAATTAGGGTTTCGGTTATTAGTGTAACCCTTGGACGCTGCTGGAATACCTTGTACAAATGAAACTGTATTTTCTGTAAAAGCCTTAGAAATTGTAGACATTGGTATAGAGGAGGTGACAAATCACTATGAATAACAAACTTGTATATAAAGAAATCATTGCCTTTCATCCTGGATATTATATCCAGGATGCGATGGAGGACTGGAACCTGACACAGCACGAGCTGGCAATGCGATTAGAAACAACAGATAAGACGATAAGTAAATTATTGCATGGTGAAATCCCACTTTCTGAAACAATGGCTCAAAAAATTTCTTTAATGACAGGAACTAGTGTCTCTGTTTGGCTTACGTTACAAAAGAAATTTGAAGAAAAATGTTGTATTATAGCGCAAGAAAAACTAGTTGATAAAGAAATTTCCTTATTAGATGATTTGGATTATTCGTATTTTAGTACGTTAGACGTTGTGCCAAAGACTAAAGATAAAAAAGAACAAGTTCGGTCCTTACAAGCATTTTTCAAAGTTTCGTCATTAGAAATATTGACTAAAGTCAATTTGTTAGTAGCATGTCGTACAGCTGTAGCTGCTGTAGAAGCAAAACACGTCATGAATGCCAATGCTTGGATTCAGACAGGAATTAATATGGCACAACAGGTATATTGTCAGCCATTTGATAAGAAAAGATTAAAATCTTGCCTTCCTGCATTAATAGGGGAAAAGATGCAGGACAGTTTTGGTTTTCTCTATTTCATGAATTAGGTCATATTATGCAAGAAAAACGTAAACAGGTATACTTAACGGCTGTTCATAAAAAAGAGAGTATCTTATTGTCTTTAGACCGAAATGATATAGAAGATGAAAAAAATGCGGATAGATTTGCGCAAGAAACGTTAATTCCAGAAAAGGTATATAAACCTTTTGCTATGAGGCATTCTTGGTCAGAACAGGATATACAAACATTTGCTGATGCTATTGGGGTTGATTCATCTATTGTTTTAGGGCGTTTGCAGCATGACAAAAAAATATCCTATTATATGTTTAACAATATGCGAAAAACATGTAAATTATAAGCACTACTCTTCATACGGACATGTGCAACCGTTCCAGCATAGGTTAGCTTCATAAGACTCTCGTAGAGACTACTCTGGAAGAGTCTTTTTGCTGTATGATATAATATGGTGTATAGACTACAAAGGAGCTTATGACTATGACGCAACGAACCTTACGCGACGTACTGCAGTATGAAAAAGAACATCACCTTAGCGGCGGCATTTACCATCATATACAAATTAATTTAACGTATAATTCCAATCACATAGAAGGCAGCCGTCTTACACACGACCAGACGCGCTATATTTTTGAAACCAATACAATTGGCATGGACAAAGAGACGAGTGTCAATGTTGATGACATCATTGAAACGACAAACCATTTCCGCTGTATCGATGCGATTATTGACCACCTACAGGAGCCATTGACTTCAGCTTGTATAAAGCTGTTGCATCGTATCTTAAAAACGGGTACAAGCGATAGTCGAAACGATTGGTTTGCTGTTGGTGAATATAAGACCTTGCCGAATGAAGTCGGCGGCAGAGAAACAACGGCACCAGAAGACGTACCGATGGCCATGGAAACACTCATTACGGCATATGAACAAAAAGGCAACATTACCTTAGAAGATATTGTTGCCTTTCATGTACAATTTGAATCTATTCATCCTTTCCAAGATGGAAATGGACGAGTAGGGCGGCTCATTATGTTTAAAGAATGTCTGCGTCATAATGTAGTGCCCTTTATCATCAGTGATGACTTGAAATTTTTCTACTATCGCGGACTACACGAATGGAAGCAAGAGCAAGGCTATTTGATAGATACGTGCCGTACAGGGCAAGATAGATTTGCTCAGGTCTTAGATTATTTTCGCATTGACCACGCGTAATAGCGTATCTCCTATTCTTCCATCAGTCCGGCAAAGCCATCCATGGCAATCATAATGGTGCCAATAATGATGGTTCAAACGATTTGGGAGGAACTAAAATAGGGGGCAAGCAACCGGGCTGCACCGAGTTCGACAGCCATGACGGCCATACCGGCAAAAAATTCTGTCGCATAGAGGAAGGCGCGACGTTGTAATATAGGATGCGTAGTAGTCATGAGTAACTCCTTTAGGTGGATAAGATACATACAGTATAGTCCTTGGAGTTTGTCCAAGACAAGAGGAGCGATGAGATTTTACAGTCCATCTTAGGTATTTATTGGAACTCTCAGATATGATACAATAAAGAAAATAATGACTATGGAAGGATGGGCACAGGTGAAAAAATTTGTAGAAAACGGACAGATTATTTCCAATGAAGCAATTATTCCGGCAGTATGGAAAATGGTCTTTCAGACGCCGCAAATTGCTAAAGCGGCACTGCCAGGACAGTTTGTGAATGTCCAAAAAACAGGAGGCGTTACGTTCCTCCGTCGTCCCTTTGGCATCGTCGATGCTGATGTCACAACGGGGAATGTGACGATTATATACCGTCTCGTCGGTAAGGGGACCCAAGAAATGGCGGCCTTAAAAGCAGGCGATACGATTAGCGTCGAAGGCCCTTTAGGGGATGGTGTCTTCTCTACGCAGCCAGGGAAAGCACTTTTAGTCGGTGGCGGCGTAGGCTTAGCACCGCTAATTTTCTTAGCAAAAACCTTAGATAAACCAATCGTCCTCGTCGGAGGTAAGACTGCTGCAGAAACGTTCTGGACGAAGTTCTTTGAACCCTACGCAGAAGCCATTTACGTCACTACTGACGATGGCTCGAAGGGCATGAAAGGCTTTGCGGCTTCAGCACTCCCTACGATTTTCAGTGAACATCACATTGACCGCGTCTCTACATGCGGCCCGACGATGATGATGAAGACTATTGCCGAAGGCTGTTATACAGCCGATGTACCGTGTGAAGTATCTATGGAAAAACGCATGGCTTGCGGCATCGGCGTATGTCTTGGCTGTACCTTTGAAAGTAAACTCACAGGGAAACGGCACAAAGTCTGTGCAGACGGCCCGGTTTTCCCGGCAAAGGAGGTTTTTTAAATGACGAATCGTCTTGCTGTAAACTTTGCCGGTATTGACATGAAAACGCCCGTAATGGGTGCGTCCGGCACCTTTGGTTTTGGCCTGGAATACGCCGATTTCCTCGATATTGACTCGATTGGCGCGATTATTTCGAAAGGCATTACGCCACTGCCTCGTCCTGGTAATCCGGGCGTACGCGTTGCCGAAACGCCATCAGGCATGCTCAACTGTATTGGCCTGGAAAACCCCGGTGTCCACGCCTTTAAACGGGATATTCTGCCGAAGACTATGGTCCTTGATACGCCTATGATTGTCAATATGTCCGCTGGCTCTGTCGATGAATATGGCGAACTGGCGGCAGCTCTCGATATTCCCGGCGTTGCTGCTGTAGAAGTCAATATTTCGTGCCCAAACGTCAAAGAAGGGGGCATCGTCTTTGGCACACAGCCTGAAGCGGCAGCTGCGGTGACGCGCGCTGTCAAAGCCCATACGCGTAAGCCTGTCATTATGAAATTATCGCCGAACGTGACGGATATTACAGTCATGGCGAAAGCCGTCGAAGAAGCTGGTGCTGATGCTATTTCCTTGATTAATACACTGACGGGCATGGCCGTCGATATTTACACGCAAAAGCCGCTCCTCGGTAATATTACAGGCGGTTTGTCCGGCCCGGCCATTAAACCGGTAGCCTTGCGCATGGTTTGGCAAGCCGCCAATGCCGTGAAGATTCCTATTTTAGGGCTCGGTGGTATTGCATCGTGGCAAGATGCCATTGAATTTATGCTCGTCGGTGCTAGTGCAGTAGCCGTAGGGGCGTATAACTTCGTCAATCCTAGTGCTGTTGCTGAAATCGCTGTCGGCATGGAACAATACTGCGAAGCCATGGGCGTAGATAACATTAGCGGCATTGTTGGAAAAATTAATGAATAAGAGTGAGGTACGCTCATGATTTTATCGGGTAAGGAAATTGTCAAACATATTGGCAAAGAAATTATTATTGAGCCCTTCCACCCGGAACGGGTCAATCCGAATAGTTACAATTTAACGTTATATAATCATCTCATGGTCTACGACCATCATGAATTAGACATGGCTAAACCAAACCCAGCTTCGACGATTTTAATTCCCGAAACGGGCTATGTGTTGCAGCCAAATAAGCTTTACTTAGGGCGGACCAATGAGTACACGAAGACAGACAGTTATATTCCTATGCTCGAAGGCCGTTCGTCTGTAGGCCGCTTAGGTGTCTTTATTCACGTTACGGCAGGCTTTGGCGACGTAGGTTTTGCGGGCTATTGGACGCTCGAAATCTTCTGCGTCCAGCCTATTCGCATTTATCCAAACGTAGAAATTTGCCAGATTTATTATCACGATATTGACGGCGAATATGATACGTATAAAGAAGGAAAATACCAGAATAACAAAGGCATTCAGCCTAGTATGTTGTGGAAAGATTTCCAGAAGAAATAAGCCGGAGGCGACGGTATGAACGAAATTTCAATCTTAGATGTAGGCGATTTTCGTCTCGGCAACGCCCAAGATACAGTAGGCGGTACGGGTTGTACAGTCCTCGTCTTTCCTAATGGTGCGCCGTGCGGTATCGATATTCGCGGCGGCGGCCCGGCGAGCCGTGAATCAGGACTCCTTTCGCCGGTTGCTGCAGCGGAAAAGATTCATGCCGTCTTCTTGAGCGGCGGCAGTGCATATGGCCTCAACGCGGCGACCGGTGTCATGGAATATCTTGAAGAGCATGACATTGGTTTTGCGACGCGCGTGTGTAAAGTGCCTCTCGTCGTGGCATCGTGCATTTATGACTTAGGCTGTGGTGACAACGTCCGCCCTGATGCGGCTATGGGCTATGCTGCTTGTGCAGCGAGTGAAAGGAATGCCGTGCAAGAAGGAAACTACGGTGCCGGTACAGGGGCCACCGTAGGCAAGCTCTGCGGCCCAGACTACATGATGAAGACTGGTCTTGGTATGTATGCCGTGCAAGTTGGCGACCTCAAGGTCGGTGCTGTCGTAGCCGTCAATGCCGTCGGTGATGTCTTAGATGAAGAAAACCATATCCTCGCAGGTATGCGCGCTTGTGACGGTCAAGGCTTTGCCGATACACGGCGCGTTATGCTCGAAGAAGCAGGGCAAACGACGACTCTCTTTAGTCAGCGTGCTGTCGGGACGACGAATACGACTATTGGGGCTATCGTCACGAACGGAGCCTTTGATAAGACGAAACTGACGAAAATCGCAGCTCTTGGTAGTAACGGTATTGTCCGTGCCATTCGCCCAGTAAATACGACAGCTGATGGCGACTCCCTCTATGCCGTCAGTGTGGGAACTGTTTCCGCAGAATTGAGCTTGACTGGAACCATTGCTGCGTATGTCGTAGAACAAGCTATTCGCCGTGCCGCTTGCATGGCCCAGTCTGCGTACGGCATTCCGGCTGCAATAGACTATAAAAAATAACAGCTACGGCTTTAACAGAAAAAGACTTCATCTGCGTACCTTTGGCGGTGTAGATGAAGTCTTTTTGTTATTTCGTGTGGTCTGGACAAGATTCGCTCCACGTATCATAGGTCTTAATTTTATGGTTCAGCCGCTCTAAGGCTGTTGCCATGGCTGCCATACGCTGCTGCAATAATTCCCGTTCATGGACGAGGATGGCCTTGCGCTCAGCCCGCGTCGCATCGCCTTGACGGAATAATTTCATGTATTCTACAAGCCCCTCTATGGAAATATTGGCACTGCGCATGCATTTGATAAACGCAATATTGTCGCAATTTTCTTCGCTATAGTCACGAATACCATTGGCATTACGCCGTACATCATGGATTAAGCCAACCCGTTCGTAGTAGCGCAGTGTATCGGCTGTTAAATCGTATTTTTCACTGACCTCTTTGATTTTCATCGTATCGCCTCCTACGTGTATCATATAATATAGAGTGCGCTCCAGGTCAAGAGGAAAAAAAGTTTTTCTAGCTGTCTTGCGCCGTTTATGGTATACTAATCACGCTATACAAGGATTACATTAAACGAGGAAGAAATCATGAACCATCGGTATACCGTAAAAAATATCATAGTGGCTATCTTGGCGATTGTCTGCATCGTCTTACTACTTGTCTTTTGGAAGGGTAAAGACCCAGACGTACTGAATGCAGAACAAGAAAAAATGACCGCCCCTATCACGCAGGCAGCAACAGAAAATTTAGCATGGAATTGTCAGCTCCGTGACGGCAACGGCCAGACTGTAGAGCTCCGCGATTTATATAATAAAAAGCCTGTGTATCTCTTGTTTTGGGCTCCGTGGAGCCGTGAAAGCTTGACTCAGCTCGAGACGATATCTTCCATGTATAAGACCTATGGCAAAGACGTGTATTTTGTCATCGTCAATTTTGATAGTGACAGCGATGCTGCCTTTGATGTGGTCAACCAAAAGGGGTACGCCTTTCCTATTTACATGGTGTCTGTAGACGTGACTAATGATTACCATGTCTATAACGTACCGTCGTCCTTTTTTATTCGCAAAGGAGGACAAATTATGAACCGTGATGAAGACGTGCTCAGTGAAAAAGAGCTGCAATATAAGTTTGCACGCGTACAAAAATAATATATTTTGAGAGTGAAAAGATGTCATCGTATGGTGGCATCTTTTTTGCGTTATGCCATACGTTTTCTGTATTTCTAAATCAAAAGGATAAGCATTAGACATAGGTCCCATTCCTTCGTATACTCTAAGTGTACGAAAGAGAAAATCGCGAGGAGGTGCCATATGACGAGCGATGAAGTATGTGTACGCTACCAAATCCCACAAGATGTCATGAATGCCTATGAATCGTGGCAGCTGCGGGGAGCCAAGGGTCACAAAGGAACGATTGAAACAGAAGATATTGAACATTTAAGTATGATCGTAACGCTCTATGCCATTGGCTTTACAACAGCTGAAGTAGAGCGGTATATGCGGCTGTTAGTATCACCCAAAGACACGAAGAAAGAGCGCATGGCTATGCTGGAAAAAATCCGCGAACAAGCCATGAAAGATCTTCATACAAAACATGAAGTAGTCGACCAAATCGATTACTTACGCTATCAGATTCGCTTACACCAGTAAGCCAGAAGGAGGGGGAAGACTATGTTTATTCGAGAAATGGCAGCCCGTACAGGGCTTTCGAGCGATACCTTACGGTATTACGAACGCATTGGCCTCATGCCGCCAGTGCCGCGGAAACGAGGGGGAATCCGCATATATAACGAAGTCCACGTTCGGTATGTCGAAATCATTTTAAGCTTAAAAGCAAGCGGTATGTCCTTAGAAGAGATTCAGGAATATATGGAGCTTGCTAAAGAAGGGAAGAAAACCGAAGAAAAACGGAAAAGCTTGATTGTCGCTGCGAAACGAAAACTGCAAGCTAAGATTGTGGCTATGCAGCAGGCCGTATGGGAAGCGGATTTTCAAATTGCCCATTACGATACGGCCTTAGGTATGCAGACAGCATCGATTGCGCCTATGCTTGCCCAATAAGTCATGCAATTATTGTATGTCTAAATTAAGAAGATAAGCATTAGACATGTAGTATAACCAATCGTATACTAAAAGCGTGAAAGACATAGATTATATTTCGACGATAGGAGAAAGGACGATGAAAACCGTTCAAAAAGTAATGCTTACCGCCGCAAGTGTGTTGATGCTGACTAATAGTGTAGGAGTGATAGCCATGGCAAACGATACGACAAAGAAACCTGTAAAAATTGTACAGACTGCAGGCCACGACCGGCTTGGTGATTTTGCACCGGACTTTGCACGCTACAACGACGATATTCTCTTTGGGGAAGTTTGGTCCCGTAATGACCAGTTAGGTCTCAAAGAACGGAGTATTGTCACCATTTCGTCCCTCATTAGTATGGGCATTGTAGACAGCTCGCTGAAATACCATTTAGAAACAGCTAAGAAAAATGGCGTAACCAAAGAAGAAATGTCTGAAATCATTACACAGCTTGGCTTTTATGCAGGCTGGCCGAAAGCATGGGCTGCTTTTAACTTAGCAAAAGAAGTGTATGCTGAATAAGTGAGATAAAATATCAATGCATAGGGTTGACATGGAGTACACTCTATGGTCTATACTTAAACCATATAAACCGTAAAGTTCAAAGAAAATTAAGGTGAAAACCAAATGAAAAGCGTATCAAGACGAGATTTTCTTAAAATTACTGGCGGTGTTGTTGCTGGAGCTGTGCTCAGCCAGGTGACGAATGTACCCGATATTTTTGCACAGGCACCGGTAGTTGCCAGTACGGACGTAACAGGAAAGGATGTGTCCTCCATGACAGGCTCTCATGCAAAGGTATATTTTTCCAAACATATTGATGCAGCCCATTTGATTCAGTTGTATGACAAGATTAATGAAGGCATTTACGGCAAAGTCGCTGTCAAGCTCCATACAGGCGAAAAGCACGGCCCAAATATTTTACCGCGCGACATGGTCAAAACCTTTATGGAACACGTACCGAATAGCAATATTGTAGAAACGAACACGCTCTATGAAGGCGATCGCTACACGACAGCAGGCCATCGGGATACGCTGAAAGTCAATGGCTGGACCTTCTGCCCAGTCGACATTATGGACGAAGAAGGAGATGTCAATTTCCCTGTCCGTAACGGCCTACGCCTTAAAGAAGTGGCCATGGGTGGGTTTGGCGGTTCTATGAAAAACATCGCCATTGGCTGCGCGTCAGGGCAAGTCGGGAAGCGGCAAGCCCACGGGGTCGAAGGCACACCGCCAGCAGATTGGGGCGCATGGCCTGCTAAAGAACCGCTCATGGAATTAATGGCCGACTCAGCCAAAGCGACATGCGACTACTTTGGCAAACACATCGTCTTCATCAATGTCATGCGCCGCATGTCGGTCAACTGCGATTGCGCCGGTGTTGCTGCAGCAGAAGCGACGATTCCTGATATTGGTATCGTCGCTTCGACAGATATTCTTGCCGTCGACCAAGCGTCGATTGATTTGGTCTACGCCATGACCGCTGCAGAAAACCACGATTTAGTCAATCGTATTAAATCGCGCCGCGGCCTCCATCAATTAGAAGCGATGAAGCAACTGAAAATGGGCAATCCTCAGTATGAATTAATTTCGATAGATTAAGGAGTCTTTATAATGGAAGAAAAAGCAGGAATCTTTGGCCTTGGTGAACCGAATACAGCTTATGCGAAATACTTTGTAGGCAACAGCTATTTACATAGGTTGACGACAGAACGGCTGATTACGGCGAATGTGACGTTTGAACCGGGATGCCGTAACAACTGGCACATTCACCACAAAGGTGGTCAAGTGCTGCTCGTTACAGCAGGCCGCGGCTGGTATCAAGAATGGGGCAAGGCTCCCCAAGAATTATACCCTGGCGATGTCGTCAATATTCCGCCGGAAGTAAAGCATTGGCACGGTGCTGCTGACTATAATGCCTTACCGCAAGGAGCGAAGAGATGATGAAACTGAAAAAATGGATGGTTACGGCTGTGGCCATGGTCATGGCTTTTGTCGTCGCTGGCTGCGGTGCAGCTAGCACGAGTAGTAGTACACAAGGTGCCGATACAAAGGGTGCAGGCAGTAGTGAAATTATGCAAACCATTCCAGATGGTCTGCAAGGTAAAAAAATCTTAGTGGCCTACTATTCTTGGAGCGGCCATACAAAAGCCGTAGCAGAGCAGATTCAACAAGAAACGGGAGCAGATATCTTTGAAATCCAGCCTGCCAAAGCGTACCGTTCTTAGAAGATTATAATCTCCAAGGCAAGACGGTCATCCCCTTCTGCACATCTGGCGGCAGTCCTATTGACGGCAGTATTCCTGACGTGCAGGCCTCGGCGAAAGGTGCAAACGTCGTCCAAGGGATTGAATCGACAGATCCCAATGCCATTTCTCAGTGGCTGAAGCAAATCTACGCTGTCCAGTAAGAGAGACGTCGGGCAAAGCAGTATAACATGGAGAGGTGAGAGGTATGGTACGAAAGAACTATAGGAACATACTGGCTGTAACTGCGGCAGTCCTTGTCCTAGGAGGAGCCGTAGCATTTACGGGGTGCGAAAGAAGCGGACACGACGTGTACGCAGAAGCAGACGACAGCTGCAGCAGTACAGCCTGTTGGGCCTAATGGCCAAGCGTATTTGCGGCAATTTAATCTGGCCTTTGAAGGCGGCACTGCCGTCATCGGCCTCTATGATGAAGAAGCCGTCCGTGAGTTTGCCGAACGCCAGCCTCTCAGTATTCCTCTGCAACGCTTGCCTGACCGAATCATTATTACACCGGCCTTACCGGATACGGTCTTTGGCCGTACAGACGGCACAGCCATTACGCTAGCTGTTGGAGATATTATTATGAATACAGACACGAAAGAAATAGCCCTCTATTGCCAAGACGAAGGGTCTGTGTCTCATGGGATTCTCTTAGGCCACGTCATTTCGGGCCTCGAAGTCTTATCCCAGAAAGATGGCACCTTTGAAGGCTTTGCTACTACATAATTATCATATCGTCTTATAGAAAACACCTGTTTGTTTATCCTGCCTCGCTATGGTACAATACATAAACAGGTGTTTTTAGTATAGAAAGGAGTCCATCATGTTAGGTACACAAGAATTAATCGTTATATTTCTCATTGTCTTAGTCCTTTTTGGCGGCAAAAAAATGTCCGGCATTGGTAAAGCCTTAGGGACGAGCCTGAGAGAATTTAAAGAAGAAGTAAATAAAACAGACGAAGCCGTCCAGGCCAAACCGAAAGACACGACTCAGACAATCGATGTAAAAGCCACAGAAACGACGACGAATACGAACGAAGAACCAAAGAAATAGCAAGGAGTTAGTATAGATGTATTATCAAACGACCTACGATTCCCCTTTAGGGAAAGTATTTATTTTTTGTAATGACCAACACGTCAAAGGCGTATACTTTGCAACGCAGAAACTACCGAAAGAATTAGCCGAGATTCCCTGCATGCGTGCAGAAAATCCCGTTGCCAAACAGGTAAAGACCTGGCTTGATGACTACTTTTCCCATCGCATGCCCCCGATTTTACGCTTGCCCTTAGCACCAGACGGGACGACCTTCCGTCGCCTCGTCTGGCATTTGCTGTGCCAAATCCCGTACGGCCAAGTGCGGACTTATGGTGATCTGGCCAAAGAAGTGGCTGCTATGGAAGGGAAGGCCTCTATGTCTGCCCAAGCTATTGGCGGTGCTGTCGGCCATAATCCCCTGGCTATTATCATTCCCTGTCACCGTGTAGTTGGAGCTAATGGGAATTTAACGGGGTATGCTGGCGGTATCGATAAGAAAATCGCCCTCCTCAAGCACGAAGGGCGCGATATGTCAGCATATGTCAAATAGGTATCGTCACAATGCCGTTGTATTATATAACCTTTGTTACAGTTCCATTGAAGTGCCTTTACAAGCAGCATATATATAGAGATTAATAAATTGAATATACTGTTTTTATAATAGAATAAATTTGTAAAGTAGTAAAAATAGCTTGTAACCATACCTTATATCTTATAGTGAAGTCTGAAATAAAATTGTCATATTGAATATTTATGTAATTTGGCGAACGTGACAAAACATCTTGCGTCTGCTATACTGTAGTCAATCCGAAGAGGAGTAGTACAGATGTCCATACAAAAGATATCCACTATAGAGAGGATGATTATTATGAAAAAACAACAATTCTTAGCTATCGTTGCTGCTCTTACCATGAGTGTTGCTGGTTCTGCTTTCGCAGCTCCGCAGACCACATTCCAAGAAGGCCAAGCTCAAATTGATTTAGGTGCACAAAACGTAGAAGCTGAACAAGGTCATGGCTCGACTGATAGTAAATGGAATTTCCAAGGCGGTATTACGTATGGTTTATCCGATAAAACGGCTGTACAATACCAATATAGCGGCTTGAAGACCGATATTAATGGGTACGATACCACGTCTGGTCATTCGCAAGAATTTAACGTCGTCCAGTCTTTAACACCGAACGTCGCGGCTTATGCTGGCTACAACCAAATCAAAAATACGTACGGTGACAGCGACGGCCCGAGCTACACCAATAACGTCGCGCAAATCGGCTTGATTGGGAAAGTTCCTATTGCGGATAACCTCGACGTATATGGCAAAATCGGTGTCGGCACAAAAGACACGACTACTTGGGAAGCAGGTCTTTCGTACCAAGCTACACCGGACCTCGACATCAATGCAGGCTATCGGTATTTAGATACCCAAGGCCGTCATGATGGCGATGACAGCATTACCTATAAAGGCTTCGTCACAGGCTTGTCCTATCGCTTTGGTGGACAGTAACAGCTATACCACGCCCATAGCTGATTACACCCTATAAGTAACTAAGCCCCTTCTTTACTGCACTGGCAGTGAAGAAGGGGCTTTTTGTATACTCGTTTATATAATGTTAAAATTCTTCGTAATACCGCGGGTCTTGGTCTTTATTTCTACCGTCTGGTTTGGACAAGGCGTTGATGCGGTTCATTTCGTCATCACTTAAGGTAAAATCGAAGACGGCCAGATTTTCTAGCTGATGCGCTTCAGATGTAGCTTTTGGTAAGGGCACGTCACCGAGCTGTAAATGCCAGCGCAAAATGATTTGCGTGACCGATTTGCCGTGGGCTTGGGCAATATCATTGAGCACTGGGTCTGTAAAGACTTTATTTCCTCGTGCCATAGGGCTCCACGCTTCGTCGACAATGCCGTGAGCTTTGTCGTATGCCCGTTGTTCTGCTTGGTTGAAGTACGGATGGAGCTCGATTTGGTTGATTGACGGTGTGACACCTGTTTCGGCAATAATTTTGTCCAAGTATTCAGGAATGAAGTTGCATACGCCAATAGAGCGGAGATAGCCTCGTTTTTTCGCTTCTACAAGAGCTTGCCACGCTTCGACATAAAGGCCTTGTTTGGGATTAGGCCAATGAATGAGGTAAATGTCGATATAATCGAGTCCTATGCGGAAGAGCGATTCTTCAATGGTCACGAGAGCTTGTTTATACGCATGGCGGCGGCCGGGCAGTTTAGATGTGACAATGATGTCATCACGTTTGATGCCGGATTCGCGAATGGCTGCACCGACAGCCCCTTCGTTTTCGTAATTAAAAGCCGAATCGAGGAGCCGATAGCCCCGGTGGAGTGCGTCGACAATGGCGTTTTTGCCAAATTGACCGTTTAATAAATACGTGCCAAAACCGAGTTGCGGAATGGTTACGCCATCATTGAGGGTAATAGTTGGAATAGTCATGAGAGCCTCCTTAGTATGCAATATCATATGCTTATATTATGCTTGACCTTTGTCTTCCTTGTCAATCGTGCCATTAAATTGCAAGTACAAGAAGACGATAAAGGCAATGGCAAAGGCAACGACACTGGTCATTTGCGCTGATTTTAAGCCCATCGTGAGATTGACGTAGTCGCCGCGAAGAAATTCTAAGAAGAACCGTTCAATGGCATAGAGCATGACGTACACGCAAAAGACTTGTCCTTTTTTGTGTTTAAAGGAACTATAAAATAGAAGGGCAACAAAGACGAGAATATCGAGTTGTCCTTCCCAGACTTCGGCAGGCCACAAGGGTTGGCTGCCGTACGTATGGTACGCAAGGGTCGTATCGGGGTAGACGATGCCAAAATTGCCCCCTGTAGGATGACCAAAGGCATCGCCATTCATGAGGTTGGCCATACGACCAACGGACTGGCCGAGGATGATAGCTGGGGCAAGCAAATCGCCAAAGGCCCACGTGTCGATGCCGTGACGGCGCGTATAGAGAATGCCCGCAATGGCACCGAAGAGGAGCCCCCCTTGAATGGCCATGCCGCCTTGCCAAACGAAAGGGATTTCCGTCAAGTGATTATGGTAATAGGCCCAGTCAAAAAAGAATACGTCCCACAGGCGGCCGCCAAAGATACCGGCAAGACCGCAATACATAGTGAAATCAAACATATGGACGTGCCAGCCGCGACCGTCTCGTTTCATAATGTAATAGGCGACGAGGCCGGACGAAATGATGCCGAGCATAAAGAGCAGGCCGTACGCCCGAATAGGGAAAGTGCCAATAAAAAATAAATATTGATGCAATATATGTACCTCCTTTATGATATAATAGGTTCATACGCAACGGGTGACATACCGATTGCGGCTTTTATTATACATGATTTTACTGTATAAGGGAAAAGTATTTTATCGTAAGGGAGAATATACATGAAACATCCATCATGGGCGCAAGCCGCTTGTTTGGCTGCCCTGTTTTGTTTGTCGACGACGACACTTTTAGCGGCAGACCCTGCGGCACCGATGACCACGCCAGCTGTAGTGACTGTCAATCAAGATAAAGAAGATGACCCGGCCTTTGCCGTACCGACTGTGACCAACCCCATTCCAGCGACGGAAATTGAAAGCTCAAAAATCGTCGAAGCCAATGGCCGTTGGCTCGTATCGGATAAAGCGTTGCAGTCTTATGGCCTCCATACAGCTGATGCCAAAGCGGGCACTTATTGGGTAACTGTACCGGCTGCACCCAATCAAACGACGTATAAAGCGACGCGAGCAGCCTTGCAATTACCGGGACAGCAAGCTGGCAGCAGCCGGACCATTAACATTAAGCATATTCGCAAGGCCTTAGGCATTCGCTATGAATTAGACGGTGATGCTATGACGGTTTTACCGCCAGCGGAAGCCGTCCAAGGCACACCTGTTTTACTTCCCCAAGAAGCAGCACCTATACCGCAGCAAAAGAAGGGGAAAATGGGGACGGTCCTCTTCTGGGATCCAGTCATGAGTGAAACTCAGGCCATGACTAAACTAGACACGCATCAGCCCGTCATGTCGCCGTGCGTTTTCCGTTTGACCAAAGACGGTATATCCTTGCGGCATCCGGATTTTGATATGCTAGCTGAAACGTACCAAAATGCAGGCTACGCCATGTGGTCCTTGGTGGACAATCAATTCGACCCGGAATTAACCCATCAAATTTTAGCGAAGCCAGCATTGCAGGATAAGATGATTACCGAGCTCATTGGCTATGCGTTGTTATATGATTTCAAAGGATATAATCTCGACTTTGAAAATGTGCGCTACGAAGACAAAGATAAATTGACGGCCTTTGTAAAGAAAATCAGCGATGCTGTCCATGCGTACGGCATTCAGCTTTCTATGGATGTAACGCCTATTTCTGATAGTCCTAACTGGTCTCTTGTGTATGACCGGGAAAAGTTAGCTCCGTCTTTAGATTACATGATGGTCATGGCGTACGACCAATTCGGCCGGACTAGTCCTGTTGCCGGGCCAGTTGCGTCGTATCCGTGGGTAGAAAAGGCTGTCCAGAATATGACTAACATCGTGCCGTCAGAAAAAATCCTCTTAGGCATGCCCTTATACATGCGAATTTGGTTTGAAGCGAAGAATCAGAAAGAGTTGCCCACGAAGTTAGACGAATGGCCGGCTATTGATACGAAAGCTCTCGCTGTAGATACGGCTAAAGGGACAGATACGGCCATGGAACCGACCGATACGACAAGCGTAGGGAATACCATTCCTGCACCGTGGCAATCGGCATATTTGCCTTTATTCCCGTCTGTACGGCCTGTGGCCCTCGAAGAAGGATTAGAGGCTCTTCCTGCGGCAGCACCGGCGCAATATGCAGCCCCAAAAGGGACACAGCAAGCGAAACCCAAGCTCTTTGTCCGCACCTTGACCTTAGCAGACAGTGTAGCCATCCGCGAAAAGTATAAAGCCTACGTCAAATGGGACGACACGTTGCGTCTCCATTATCTCGATTTGCCTTTAGTTACAGGACGGGTCAAGATTTGGTTCGAAGACGACGCATCGCTCAAGGAAAAAGCAAAACTCGTCGAAACGTACCATCTCGGCGGCGCAGCCTTTTGGCGCAAAGGCTTTGAACCGGCAGATTTTTGGCAAGGATTTGCAAAACATGAATTGACTTGACGAGGCGAGACCACTATAATTAGTATCAAAGTGCTATATCAGTAGAGCCGCTTGGGCTGTACTGTTATTAGAGGAGGAGTTTTGAAATTGGAAAAATATATTCCCCAAGAAATAGAACAGAAATGGCAAAAAATCTGGGCTGATAATAAAGTAGACAAATGCCCTGACGACAATGGCAGACCGCCGTACTATGTCCTGGAAATGTTCCCGTATCCGTCGGGTAATTTACACATGGGCCACGTCCGCAACTACACGATTGGTGACGTTATTGCCCGCTATCGCCGTATGAATGGCTTTAATGTACTCCATCCGATGGGCTATGATGCATTCGGCATGCCTGCTGAAAACGCAGCCATTAAACATAATATTCCCCCTGCTGACTGGACGTTCAGTAATATTGCGAACATGACGCGTCAGCAAAAAGCCTTGGGCTTGTCCTATGACTGGAATAGAGAAGTCGCTACGTGCCACGAAAAATACTACAAATGGACGCAGTGGATTTTTGAACTCTTATACAAACGGGGCCTTGCATACCGCAAAGAAGCAAAGGTTAACTGGTGTGAACATTGCAATACCGTATTGGCTAACGAACAGGTTATTGACGGCTTATGCTGGCGTTGTGACCAACCGGTCGTCAAGAAAGATTTAAAACAATGGTTCTTTAAAATCACAGACTATGCAGACCGTCTCTTAGACGATTTGAAATTATTACCCGGCTGGCCGGAACGAGTTAAGACCATGCAGAAAAACTGGATTGGCCGCAGCGAAGGGGCAGAATTCTCCTTTGATATTCCGGCAATCGGCAAAAAAGTGCCCATGTTCTCCACTCGTGTCGATACGATTTTCGGTGTGACCTACATCGTCCTTGCGCCGGAACATCCGTATGTACAGGAACTCATTAAGGGACAGCCGAACGAAGCAGAATTACAGGCCTTCATTACGCGCATGAAGAACATGAACGACATGGACCGTACGTCGAATGATGCTGAAAAAGAAGGTATGTTCACTGGTGATTATGCCATCAATCCGGTCAATGGTGAAAAAGTACCTATTTGGATTGCCAACTACGTCCTCGTCGATTATGGTACTGGTGCCGTTATGGGCGTACCGGCTCATGACCAACGTGACTGGGAATTTGCGAAGAAATTCAACTTGCCAATCCGCTTAGTTGTCCAGAATAAAGAAAAGGATCTCGACCTCGACACGATGACCGAAGCTTACCACGACCCGGGCACACTCGTCAATTCCGGTGAATTTGACGGCTTGACTGACGAAGAAGGCCGTAAAGCTATTACGAAATGGCTCGAAGATAAGGGCATCGGTAAGGGCACCGTCAACTACAAACTCCGTGACTGGCTCATTTCCCGTCAGCGCTATTGGGGTGCTCCTATTCCTATTATTTACTGCCCGAAATGTGGCGAACAGCTCGTACCGGAAGACCAGCTCCCGGTTAAACTTCCGACAGACGTTAAATTTACAGCTGGTGCTACGTCTCCTTTGAAGACGAGTGAAGATTTCGTTCATTGCACCTGCCCGAAATGCGGCGGCCCGGCTACGCGCGAAACAGATACGATGGATACCTTCGTATGCTCGTCGTGGTACTACCTCCGCTACATTGACGCGCGGAACGATGAACAGCCATGGGATCCGAAGAAAGCTAATCACTGGATGAACGTTGACCAGTACATTGGCGGTATTGAACATGCTATTTTGCATTTGCTCTATTCCCGTTTCTTCGTTAAAGTCTTCCATGACGCAGGCCTCGTCGATGCAGTCGAACCGTTTGAACGGCTCCTCACACAAGGCATGGTACTCCTCGATGGCAGTAAAATGTCTAAATCGAAGGGCAATATCGTTTCGCCTGAAGAAATCCTTAGCAAATACGGTGCCGACACAGGCCGTTTATTCATCCTCTTTGCAGCACCGCCAGAACGTGATCTGGCGTGGTCCGATACGGGCGTAGAAGGGTCCTTCCGTTTCCTCAACCGTGTATGGCGTATTGTCCATCAGTATCTTGACCTTGCCAAAGCAGGTGAAGACAGCCAGGGTAAATACACAGAAGCAGAAAAAGAATTGCGCTTCCAAGAATTTACGACTATTACCAAAGTTACAGAAGACGTTAAAGGTGTCGATGGTAACTATGCCCTCAATACGGCAGTCAGCTCCATTATGGAATATGTTAATGCCATGTACAACTACGTAGGCAGTAACAAGTCCATGCACAAAGACGTAGCGATGGAAGCAGTGACGAACCTCTTAAAACTCCTCGCACCGTTTACACCGCACATTACGGAAGAATTATGGCAAATTGCAGGCTTTACAGGCAGCGTCCATGCACAAGAATGGCCTACAGTCGATACGAAAGCCCTCGTCGTCGACGAAGTAGAATTGCCGATTCAGATTAATGGCAAAGTCCGCGAACGCATTACAGTTCCTGTAGAAATCGATAAAGATGCGTTGAAAGAACAAGTCTTAGGCCTCGACAGAGTCAAAGAATTTACAGATGGCAAGACAATCGTTAAATTCATTGTCGTACCGAAAAAAATCATCAACATCGTTGTAAAATAAGTTTTTATGTAAAGAGAAAGGATGTCCGCTGGGCATCCTTTTCTTGTATCTGAAAGGGGAAGAGACCTATGATCGATGTAACGGCGTGGAGAACGCGCGTGCCCGTACAAAATCGTATCTTACAGACTGTACCGTGTGCCGTCTTAGTGCCCGTCCTTAGCGAAGAAGGCAAGGAAGAGCTGCTCTTTGAAGTGCGCAGTCCCAAACTAGGCTGGCAGCCTGGGGATATTTGTTTTCCTGGCGGCAGTATGGAAGGAGACGATGCGTCACCGTGGGTGACGGCACTGCGCGAAACGAGAGAAGAATTAGGCATTACTGAAGGGGATATCGACCTCTTAGGCCCCCTAGACTATGTCGAGTCGCCTGTAGGCGTACTTGTCTATCCCTATGCAGCCCGTGTAAAGGCGACAGAATTTACCCTCAGTAAAGGGGAAGTAGCCAAAGTCTTCACGGTGCCGCTCACGTGGTTTGAAACACATGAACCGCAGCGGGCTCTTATGGATATGGCCACGAAACCGGCACCGGGATTCCCGAAAAACCTATCTGTTTCTGCTCAACGGGACTGGGTACGCCGTCGTCCGTATGAAGTTTTTATATATCGTTACGGGAAGTACATAATCTGGGGCATTACGGCCCAAATTATACGAAACTTTTTGTCTATTCGCCTAAGCATGACTAAAGAGTATAGGGGTAGCAAAATTTAGGCTAAAGAATTCGAAAAAATAAATTGTACAACCCGTATAGTTTGTGATATAATTAGTTCGTAAGGCGAAAGGTAATCAAAAACGCATAACTACATTTTCGCCTATGAGAAAATTGAATAGCAATATTGCCTGTAAAGCCACTTTCAGTATTGATTTATATTGTGAAAAGATGTACAATTCTTTTGTAAGCAAAAGTAGATGAGAATCTACTTACTACTCGGAAGTTTTAGGTATGTTGAAGCAGCACGTTATTCCAGTTACTGTATTTTCTTACAGAAGCACGGCGTAATGACTGCAACTCGGCAGTATCTACACATCACAATTTATATCAAGGAGAGTGGCACATCATGAATTTTAATTTCACTGAAGAACAACAGGAATTTATCAAATTGGCTAAGGACTTTGGCGAAAAGAAATTGCTCCCAACCATTACAGAACGTGATCATCAAGGTGTTTTCGATGAAGCATTAGTAGAAGAAATGTTAGGTCTCGGTCTTGCTGGTGCATACTTCGAAGAAAAATACGGCGGTGCTGAATGTGACGTTTTGAGCTACATCTTAGCTGTTGAAGAATTAGCTAAATACGATGCTGGTATGTCCATTACCTTATCGGCAACGGTTTCCCTCTGTGCAAACCCGATTTGGCAGTTTGGTACAGAAGAACAGAAAGAAAAATACCTCACTCCGCTCGTTGAAGGTACAAAACTCGGTGCATTCGGCTTAACAGAACCGAACGCAGGGACCGATGCTTCGGGCCAGCAGACAGTTGCTACGAAAGATGAAAACGGCGACTACATCATCAACGGTTCGAAAGTATTCATTACCAACGCCGGCGCAGCTGACATTTACATCATCTTCGCTATGACTGATAAATCGCAGGGTACCAAAGGTATTAGCGCATTCATCATCGAAAAAGGCTATGAAGGCTTCAGCTTCGGTAAGAAAGAAGATAAACTCGGTATCCATACATCGCAGACGATGGAATTAGTCTTCCAGAACATGAAAGTTCCTAAGGAAAACCTCCTTGGCCAGGAAGGCAAAGGCTTCAAGATTGCTATGATGACCTTGGACGGCGGCCGTATCGGCGTTGCTGCTCAGGCTCTTGGTATTGCAGAAGCTGCTTTGAACGATGCTGTTGAATACTCCAAACAACGTGTTCAGTTCGGTCGTCCTCTTTGCAAATTCCAGAGCATTTCCTTCAAACTTGCTGACATGAAGATGAAGATTGAAGCTGCTCGTAACCTCGTTTACAAAGCTGCTTTCAAGAAACAAGAAGGTCAGCCGTTCACTGTAGATGCTGCTATTGCTAAGAGATTCGCATCGGATGTTGCTATGGAAGTTTCTGTAGAAGCAGTTCAAATCTTCGGCGGCTATGGCTACAGCGAAGAATATCCGGTTGCTCGTCATATGCGTGACGCTAAGATTACTCAGATTTATGAAGGTACTAACGAAGTACAGCTCATGGTAACTGGTGGCGCATTATTGCGGTAATCGCAAGTAATTACATGGTTTATGACGCGGGCATGGCCTTGTGGGGGTCATGCCCGTTGAATAAAAAAGATATATTTAGGAGGCAAACGTAAATGGAAATATTGGTATGTGTCAAACAAGTTCCGGACACAGCAGAAGTTAAGATTGACCCCGTAAAACATACCGTCATTCGTGCTGGTGTTCCTAACATTTTCAATCCTTTTGACCAGAACGCTTTGGAAGCAGCTCTCCAGTTAAAAGACAATCAAGGTGCTAAAGTTACATTGCTTTGCATGGGGCCACCTCAGGCAAAAGATGTATTACGTGAAGGTTTAGCAATGGGCGCAGATGACGCTTATTTGTTATCCGATCCGAAAGTTGGCGGTTCTGATACCTTAGCTACTGGCTATGCTCTTTCCCAGGCTATTAAAAAACTCGCTGCTGATAAAGGCATTGAACAGTTTGATATTATCCTTTGCGGTAAACAAGCTATTGATGGCGATACAGCTCAGGTTGGTCCGCAGATCGCTTCTGAACTCGGCATCGCTCAGATTACATACGCAGCTAAATTAGACGTTGAAGGCGACACTGTAACAGTTAAACAGCAGAACGAAGAAGGTTACTATGTAACAGAAGCTAAATTCCCTGTTCTCGTTACAGCTGTTTACGAATTGAACGACCCGCGCTTCCCGACCATTCGTGGTACGATGAAAGCAAAACGTCGCGAAATCCCGACTTTAACTGCTGCTGACATTGATATTGACTTAGCTCGTGTAGGCCTTAAAGGTTCTCCGACTAAAGTTCGTAAGATTTTCACTCCGCCTCAGAGATCCGGTGGTCTCGTTATTAACGAAGAAGATCCGCAGGTAGCAGTTGATCAGTTAATGGAAAAATTAACTGCAGCAAAAGTTATTTAATCTAAGGAGGACTGTGAAAATGGCTGTAGAAGACTACAAAGGCTTATATGTAATTGCTGAACAGTTCGAAGGCAAATTAGTTAATGTAACTTTGGAACTGTTAGGCGAAGCTAAAAAATTGGCTGAAACCACAGGTGATGAAGTTGGTGCTGTCTTAGTTGGCTCCAACGTAAAACCGTTAGCACAGGAATTAATTGCCCACGGTGCTAAAAAAGTATACGTATTCGATGATCCGAAATTGGAACATTACAATACAACTGCATACGCTAAAGTTATCGTTGACTTCGCTAACGAAGTTAAACCGAGCGCATTCTTCATTGGCGCTACGAACATTGGCCGTGACCTCGGCCCGCGTATTGCTAACGACCTCAAAACCGGCTTAACTGCAGACTGCACACAGCTCGGTGTTGACGAAGATGGCAAAACTATCGTTTGGACTCGCCCGGCTTTAGGTGGTAACATCATGGCTGAAATCATCTGCCCGGATAACCGTCCGCAGATGGGTACTGTACGTCCTAGCGTATTCAAAAAACAACCGGCTGATGAAGCTGCAACTGGTGAAGTTATCGACGGCAAAGTGGATCTCACAGACGGCGATTTCCTCACAAAATTCGTTGAACTCATCAAAGCTGGCGGCGGCATCAAATTGGAAGATGCTGAAGTTATCGTTGCTGGCGGTCGTGGCCTCAACAGCGAAGCTCCGTTCAAAGAAGGCGGCATTTTACAGGATTTAGCAGACGCTCTCGGTGGTGTTGTTGCTGGTTCCCGTGCTGCTACGGATGCTGGCTGGATTGACCCGATGCTCCAGATTGGCCAGACTGGTAAAACTGTAGCTCCGAAAATCTACGTTGCTGTAGCTATTTCTGGTGCTATTCAGCACGTTGCTGGTATTTCCGGTTCTGACTGCATCATCGCTATCAACAAAGACGAAGATGCTCCTATCTTCCAGGTTGCTGACTACGGTATCGTAGGCGATGCATTTGAAGTCGTTCCTAAATTAACGGAAGCTATTAAAAAAGCTAAAGCTTAATAAATACCAAGTTTCCATCCACATAAAAAAGAGATTGTCTTCGGACAGTCTCTTTTTTTCTTGACAAGTAGCGCATGGCGACGTATAATCTACTCATACATAGAGAATATGTATAGCGTTTATAGTGTTGAAGAGGACAACATAGTTCGTTCGACTTTATGCAGAGAGAGGTACGATAGGTGAGAGTACCTTTAAAGCACGGATTGTTACCGCCTCGGAGCTAATCGCTGGAAAGCTAAGTACAGCGGTTCGGTCGCTACGTTATAGCGTTCGAGTACATGCGTCATAGACGTGTGAACTAGGGTGGAACCACGTGAGTAATGCTCTCGTCCCTTGAGGACGGGAGCTTTTTTGTTTTAAGGAGGATGTTTGGTAATGGCAGAATTAGTATTAAAAGACGGGAGCAAAAAAGTATTTCCCGATGGCATTAGCTTAGGCGAAGCAGTCAAACAGCTCAGCAATAGCTTAGCCAAAAAAGTATTGGTAGCAAAAGTAAACGATGAAGTAACGGATTTACGTGAACCGATTGTCGATGGTTCGACTGTTGAATTCTTAACCTTTGCTGACCAGGAAGGGAAAGATGCATTGCGCCATACAGCTTCCCATATTATGGCACAAGCTATTCAGCATTTATATAAAGGCGTAAAATTCGCAATTGGCCCGTCCATTGAAAACGGTTTCTACTACGACATGGATACGGAACATCGTTTCACGCAAGAAGACTTTGCAGGCATTGAAAAAGAAATGGAAAAAATCGTCAAAGAAAACTTGCCTATTACGAAAGAAGTCGTATCCCGTGCAGAAGCATTGAAATTATTCAAAGATGCTGGCCAAGATTACAAAGTAGAATTAATCGAAGAATTACCGGAAGACGAAATGATTTCCCTCTATCGTCAAGGCGATTTTGTAGACCTCTGCGCTGGCCCGCACGTTGCTACGACTGGCCAAGTCAAAGCCTTCAAAATCTTAACTGTTGCTGGTGCATACTGGCGCGGCGATGAAAAGAATAAAATGTTGCAGCGTCTCTATGGCACAGCCTTTGAAAAGAAATCGGAACTTGATGAATACGTTCATATGCGGGAAGAAGCAGAAAAGCGGGATCATCGTAAATTAGGGAAACAGCTCGACTTGTTCAGCTTCCACGAAGAAGGCCCTGGCTTCCCGTTCTTCCATCCAAAGGGAATGATTCTTCGCAACAACTTGTTAAAATTCTGGCATGAACTTCATGATGAAGCTGACTACGATGAAGTTATGACGCCGCTCATTTTGAACCGTCATCTTTGGGAACAGTCCGGTCACTGGGATCACTACCGTGACAACATGTACTTCACGACTATTGATGAACAGCCATATGCTATTAAACCGATGAACTGCCCAGGCGGTATCCTCGTTTATAAGAGCAATGTTCACAGCTATCGTGATTTCCCGATTCGCATGGCTGAACTTGGTATCGTTCATCGTCACGAACTTCACGGTGCGTTACACGGCCTCTTCCGTGTTCGCTGCTTCACGCAGGATGATGCGCACATCTTCATGTTGCCGAGCCAGATGAAAGAAGAAATTTCCGGCGTTATCGACCTCTTCGATAAAGCATACAAACAGTTCGGCTTACAGTATCGTGTCGAATTGTCCACTCGTCCTGATGACTCCATGGGCTCTGATGAAATTTGGGAACTCGCTACGAAGACCTTGCATGACATCATCGTCGAACGGGGTATTCCGTATCAGATTAACGAAGGCGACGGCGCATTTTACGGCCCGAAATTAGACTTCCACTTAAAAGATTCCATTGGCCGTGAATGGCAGTGCGGTACGATTCAGCTCGATATGCTCATGCCGGAACGGTTTGACATGACCTATATCGGCGAAGATGGCCAGAAACATCGTCCTGTTATGGTTCACCGTGCTTGCTTCGGCAGTATCGAACGGTTCCTCGGGATTATTACGGAAAACTATGCTGGCGCATTCCCAGTATGGCTCGCACCGGTTCAGGTTAAATTCTTGCCCATTTCTGATAAACACTTGGCATATGCTCAGGAATTACGGAAACAGTTCAAGAAACTCGGTATCCGTGCAGAAGCCGATGAAAGCAACGAAAAAATCGGCTACAAGATTCGTAAAGCCCAGATGGAAAAAGTTCCGTACATGGCCGTTATTGGCGACAAAGAAATGGAAAACAAAACATTGTCCATTCGTGACCGCTCGAAAGGCGATTTAGGTGCACAATCTATTGACGATTTCGTAGCACATGTAAAAGAATTGATTGAAACACGGAAAGGCTAAGAGTTAGCGTTTTTCCTGTTACGCAAGGCATGCCGTATGACATGCCTTGTTTTTTTTGCGTAAATCCTCTACAATGAGGAAAAGACATAGAAATAAGAGAGGTAACACGATATGATTATCAACTGGTATCCCGGTCATATGGCCAAAGCGAAGCGTCTCATTGAAGAGAATCTCCGCGTCATTGATGTCGTCATTGAGCTCGTCGATGCCCGCATTCCGTGGAGCAGTACGAACCCCATGATTAGTAAATTAATTGGTCAGAAGCCGTCGGTCTTAGTCTTAAATAAAGCCGATTTAGCTGACCCGGCAATCGTCAAAGAATGGGTGAACTATTATAAAGGTGAAGGGCGCAACGTCATTACGCTCAACAGTAAAGATGGCAAAGGTGTCAAACAGCTCATTGCCCTCGTCCGTTCCTTAGCGGCACCGAAACTAGCGCGCTGGAAAGCTAGAGGCTTAAAGACTCGTTCTGTGCGGACGATTATCCTCGGTATTCCAAACGTCGGCAAATCGACGCTGATTAATAAATTGACGAAACGGAACGCTGCTAAAACGGCAGACCGTCCTGGTGAAACGAAAGGGAAACAGTGGGTCCATTTAGGAGGCCAACTGGATTTACTCGATACGCCAGGCGTGTTGTGGCCGAAACTAGAAAATCAAGTGAGTGCCTACCGTCTTGCTGCGACAGGGGCAATTTCTGATATGGTTTTCGATATGGAAACGGTTATTTCGTCTCTTATTATTGAACTGAGTCATTATTATCCGGAAGCCGTAAAAGCTCGCTTTAAATTAGATACGTTAGAAGCACCGCCGCTGGCTATTATTGAAGAAATTGGCCGCCGTCGCGGCTGCCTCGTCGCTGGCGGTACGGTCGATATGGAAAAAGCTTATAAACTGATTCTCAAAGAGTATCGTGAAGGGAAAATCGGGGCTATTTCCTTAGACCATTTGCAAGATATGGACGATGAAGGAGACGAAGCGTAATGGATCTCTCTACGTATACAGTCAGTGCCATTAAAGACATGCTGGCAAAGGAGGCAGATACAGCGGCATTGCTCCAAGCGATGCGCCAAGATGGGCGCGTGTCTGTCCAAAAATTAGCCCAATCGTACCAGAAAAAATTAGAACGCCAAGAAGCTGAACGGGAACGGCTCATGCATATGTATTCCTTAGAAACGGCATATTATAACCAAGGTATCTATGGCGTAGCCGGTGTAGACGAAGCAGGCCGCGGCCCTGTAGCCGGTCCGGTCATGGTAGCAGCTGTCATTTTACCGCCTTATTGGGAATGTCCCGGTCTCAATGACAGTAAAAAAGTCCGTCCTGAAAAACGGGAAGAACTATACGATAAAATTATGGATGAAGCCCTTGCTGTAGCATGCATTACTAAAAGTGAAAGCGAAATCGATAGGCTGAACATTTACCATGCAGCCCAGCAAGGGATGTACGATGCGATTGCAGCACTCCAGCGGCCTGTCGAAGCGGTCTTAGCCGATGCCATGCCCTTACCGGCGTTGCATGTACCGCATGAAGCCATCATCCATGGCGACGCAAAAAGCGCGTCTATTGCGGCGGCGTCGATTATTGCTAAAGTCACAAGGGACAGGCTGATGGTGCAATATGATCAAGAATACCCGCAGTATGGTTTTGCCATTCATAAGGGCTATTTGACGCAGCGTCATATTGATGCCATTCACCAATATGGCCCGTGTCCTATTCATCGCCGTAGTTTTGAGCCTATCAAAAGTATCGTAGAGAAAGGATAAGCCTATGTGGAAGAAACAGAAACGAGCAGCCCTTATACTGGCTTGCATTGCTGCTCTTGGTGTGAGTGGTTGTACGCCTCAAAATGCAGCAACTACAGGCAATCAAGTGAAACAAGAGCAAAGCGGCGTCTTTGCAACGATTACAGACGACCGGGGCAAGACGATTACGCTGACGAAAAAGCCTGAACGAGTCGTAGCCTTATCGACATCACTCATGAATTTTGCTGATGCCGTCGATGGGGATTTAGCCGGACGGGCGACGGTCAAATCAGAAGATGCGACCGTACCGCAACGGTACGCCAAGGTGCCTGATGTAGGCCCGGTGTACAACGTGAGTACCGAAAAAATCGTCGAACTCAAACCTGATGTCGTCCTTGCCAGCGAATCGCAGCACCAAAAAATCGTGCCTATTTTAGAGCAAAATGGCATTACTGTCATCGTCCTGAAATGTAAGACCTATGATGATATCAAACGAAATCTCGATATTATTGGCAAAGTATACGGTAAAGAAGACCAGGCCAAGGCGAAAGAAGCAGCATTAGATAAGCAAATCGATACTATCGTCTCAAAAGTACGGCAAACACCGAAAAAAGTATCTATTATCCACGCTACACCGAGTAACGTCACAGTCGAACTGCAAGCGAGCTTAGCCGGTGATATTGCCCATATCTTAAAGCTTGATAACGTCGCTGTTGACGACGCGACGAAAGACAAAGACAGCGAAAAAATTCCGTACAGTATCGAAGCGTTGGTTAATAAGAACCCAGACATGATTTTCTTTACGTCTATGGGACCGAAAGATAAAATCGAAAATACCATCAAGAATACAGTCGAAAGCAACCCGGCTTGGAATTCTCTCCAAGCTGTCCAGCAAGGGAAAGTCTATGTCTTACCGGAAAATTATTTCTTGCTCAATCCGGGCTTAGACTATCCGGCTGCTGTAGAATACATGGCAAAATTAGCCTATCCAGAGGCGTTTAACCAATGACGAGATTCGTAACTTCTCATAGCCTCTTATGGCGGTGGACTATGCTCGCTGTCTTTGCTATCTTGGCTGGTGTGGGCATTATTCTTTCTATCGTCCAAGGCGTAGCGTCTATTTCTGTAGCCGATATTGGACGGATTTTGCTCTATCCAGAGGCGCAGACAGCAGACCAAATCATTTGGAATATTCGCCTGCCACGAGCCATTACAGGGGCCTTCGTCGGCTCTAATCTGGCCTTAGCCGGAGCCTTATTGCAAGCGGTCATGCGCAATCCCTTAGCAGACCCGCATATTATCGGTGTCTCTGCCGGTGCCGGCATTACAGGGATTATGGTGCTGATTTTGTTCCCAGCTTACATCTATTGGATGACTCCTGTAGCCTTTTGCGGTGCTATGGTCGCAGCAGGGGCGATTTATCTCTTAGCCTGGAAAAACGGCATTAAGCCTGTACGCATCATCTTAGCTGGTGTGGCTGTGTCGGCCTTCTTAGGGGCTGGCATTTCGAGCATCCTTATTTTCTACAGTGACCGAGTACATGGGGCCTTAATGTGGATGGTTGGAGGACTGGCTGCTCGGAGCTGGAATGACGTGTCCGTCATCGTGCCCTATGCCTGTATTGGCCTCATCTTATCCCTCTTGTGTACGCAGCAGCTCAACGTCTTGCAACTAGGCGATGACATGGCCAGAAGCCTCGGGCTATCTGTAGAGCGGACGCGGATTTTCCTCACGGCTATTGCGACTCTCCTCGCGGCCAGTGCAGTCAGCGTCGCCGGTCTCTTAGGTTTTGTGGGCCTCATTGTGCCCCATATGGTGCGCCTCCTCATCGGTACAGATTACCGCTTTTTAATTCCTGGGTCAGCCCTCTTAGGGATGGCCGTCGTGACGCTCAGTGATACGCTGGCGCGGCTCTTACTGGCACCGGTAGAATTACCAGTCGGTATTATTATGGCCTTTTTAGGGGCACCGTTCTTTTTATTCTTACTGCGGAGGGAAGTCTAATGGAATCAGCAATTACGGTATCGTATGTGTCTCTTTCGCGGCAAGGCAAAGAAATTCTCCATGACATTTCTTTTTCCATTACGAAAGGCAAGGTTGTCTCCATTATTGGCCCTAATGGCTGCGGTAAAAGCACGCTCCTCAAAGGGATTACGCGCATGCTCCCTGTCGACACGGGAACGATTACGATTCACGGACGGGACTTGGCTTCCTTTAGCCGCCGCGAACTGGCTCAAGAAATGGCTGTGCTCACGCAGTTTCACGCCACTCCTAGTGATGTAACCGTGCGGGAACTAGTGCGATTAGGCCGTTTTCCATACCAGCGATTTTACACGAAATGGACTGATAAAGATACGTACTACGTCCAGCGCGCTATGGAATCGACGCAGCTCATCGCATACGCCGATACGCCGATTCAACAGCTTTCTGGTGGGGAACAGCAACGGGTCTGGCTGGCTGTGCTCTTAGCCCAGCGGTCGCCTATTGTCCTACTCGATGAACCGACGACGTATCTCGACATTCGCCATCAGCTCTATATGATGAAGCTCTTGCGTCATTGTAATGAAAAACTAGGATTAACCATCGTCATTGTCTTGCACGATATGAATCAGGCTTTACGATATACTGATGAAGTACTCGTTATGAAGGACGGCCGGCTCATTACGCAAGGAAAGCCTCAAGATGTGATTACGCCGTCCCTTGTGGCAGAAGTCTTTGGCGTACAAGCAGAACTGACGCAGACCACAGACGGTACGCCGTCCCTCGTGACGCTCGATATGTGTTGAGGTGTAACATGGAACAATTTGTGATTTCTGATGGGAAAAAATTACGCCTTGGCTATACGACGGGCTCGTGCGCTGCAGCAGCCGTCAAAGCAGCAGCCCTCATGGCCTTGACGAAAGAAATGGTGCCTACTGTAGAGCTGTTGACACCTAAGGGCATTGCCTTGACACTGACTCCGGAAGATGCGGTCTTTGTGCCGCATGGCGCGCGCTGTGCCATTCGCAAAGATGCTGGTGACGACCCGGATATTACGAACGGCATGCTCATCTATGGGACCGTAGTCTTGCAAGGAGAAGGCATTACCATCCATGGCGGTAGCGGTGTCGGTACAGTGACTAAACCGGGTCTTGCTTGTGCCGTTGGTGAAGCAGCCATTAATCCTGTGCCGCGGCGCATGATGACACAGACTTTGCAAGAGGTCGCAGCTAAAGTATACTATGACGGTGGCTTTGACGTGACTATTTCTATTCCGAATGGGGAAGAAGTGGCGAAAAAGACTTTTAATCCGCGCCTCGGCATTGTGGGCGGCTTATCTGTCCTTGGAACGTCGGGGATTGTAGAGCCCATGAGCGAACGAGCTTTGGTTGCGACCATTCAGACAGAAATGGATTCGCGCAAGGCTGCAGGAGAGCAGCATTTGCTGGCTTTTTTTGGCAATTACGGTGTCGACTTTAGCCGTGATACGCTCGGCATAGATGTATCCAAACGGGTGACGATTAGTAATTACGTCGGCGAAATGCTCGATTACGCAGTCTATAAAGAGTTTTCTGACGTCCTGCTCATTGGCCATATAGGTAAACTTGTCAAAGTTGCCCAAGGCATTATGAATACGCACTCGCGCTATGCAGACGGGCGGACGACTCTCCTTGCGTTGGAAGCATTATTTGCTGGTGCCGATAAAACCGTTGGCGAAGCCATTTATGAGGCTGTAACGACAGATGAAGCACTGCGCATCTTACAAGATAACGGGTTGTTACCAACTGTAATGACTAAAATTATGGAAAAAATAGAATTTTATTTGGCCGCTCGTGTCCATCACGAACTGCGCGTAGGAGCCTTGATTTTCTCCAACGTCTATGGCGTGCTGGGCTATACGAGCCAAGCCAAAACCTTATTATCCTATCATATGAAGGAGGCCTAACGTGGCTGGAACATTATACTGTATTGGCGTTGGTCCGGGCGACCCGGAATTATTGACGCTCAAAGCATTAAAATATATTACATCTTGCCCGGTCTTAGCGGTACCGCAGGCGAAAAATGGCAGCGCCTTGACGGCTAAAGAAATTCTTTTAGAATCCTTAGCTAAAACCGGGGATATTCGGCTCGAAGATAAAACGGTCTTAACCTTGCATTTTCCTATGACTCGCGACGAAGCTGTACTGGCAAAGGCCCATGCTGACGGTGCTGCCGCTATTGAAGCAGAACTAGAACAAGGCCATGACGTGGCACTCATTACCTTAGGCTGCCCGACGGTCTATGCGACGAGTATTTATGTCCATCGTCTCGTCCAGCACCATGGTTTCCCAACGGCCATTATTCCAGGGGTGCCCAGTTTTTGCGCCGTTGCAGCGAAATTACAACGTCCTCTCTGCGAAAAAGACGAACCGTTGACGATTATTCCAGGGAGCCGGAAAGATAGAAAAGAACTCTTGCAGCTCCCGGGCAAAAAAGTCATTATGAAGCCTTCGGGCTCGCTCCAAGGCATTCAAGCCGATTTAGAATCCCTAGGCCTTGCCCCAAATGCAGCGATGATTGAACGGTGCGGCCTGCCCAGCGAAGCTGTGTATGAACACGTTGCCGATGCAGCAGATACGGGCTATTTTGCGGTCATTGTCGTCGGTACAAAGGAGGAAGAGTCATGATTCAATTTGTCGGTGCCGGTCCTGGTGCGGTCGACCTCATTACGGTACGGGGTAAGACCTTGCTCGAACAGGCTGATGTCATTATTTACGCAGGCTCTCTCGTCAATCCAGAGCTGTTGCAGTATGCAAAAAAAGAGTGCCACATCTATGACAGCGCGTCTATGACGCTGGAAGAAGTCATTGCCGTCATGGAAGAAGCCGAAGAAAAAGGCTGGCAGACCGTGCGTCTCCAAACGGGAGACCCGTCCATTTACGGTGCCATTCGGGAACAAATGGATATTCTCGCCGACAAAGGCATTCCTTTTGCTGTTGTCCCCGGAGTCAGCTCATTCTGCGCGGCTGCTGCAGCCGTACAAAAGGAATATACTTTGCCTAACGTGAGTCAGTCCGTAGTCATTACGCGTGCTGCAGGCCGTACGCCTGTACCGAATCATCAGAATATTGCCGATTATGCAGCGCACGGTGCGACGATGGTCATTTTCCTCAGTGCCAGCTTATTACCAAAGGTGCAAGAAGAACTCATGCAAGGCGGCTATGCAGCGGATACGCCAGCAGCCATTGTCTATAAAGCGTCGTGGCCTGACGAAAAAGTCTTGCCTTGTACGGTTGGGACGTTGGCTCAAACGGCAGCAGACGGCGGCATTTACAAGACCGCTCTCGTCTTAGTAGGGTACTTCCTCGGTTCCTCTTATGACCGGAGTAAGTTATATGACCCTGACTTTACGCACGGCTATCGCGAAGCAGACCCGGCGCAAAAGGTATTTGACAAATCGCGGTGAGACCTATGAAGGGATGCATTTTTTCCTTTACGAAACAAGGGACGATACTAAATGGACAGCTCGTCACGTTTTTACAACGTCAAGGATGGCACGTCGTCGGTAATGGGTACGAAAAATATATTACGAGCCCCGCAACGGTTACGCCTATGACCCAGCCCTTAACAGCAGAAGTGCGCACGGCCTTTCAGACCAGGCAGTGCTTGATTTTCATCGGTGCTGCTGGGATTGCTGTCCGGGCTATTGCGCCGTATATCAAAAGTAAAGTGACCGACCCGGCCGTCATCGTCATCGATGAAAAGGGACAGTTTGTCATTCCCTTACTATCAGGACACATTGGTGGTGCAAACGCTATAGCGAAGGAACTAGCTGCATTTCTCGGTGCCGAACCAGTCCTAACGACGGCGACCGATGTGAATCATCTCTTTGCTGTCGATGCTTTTGCAGCACAGCAAGGCTTATGCATTACGTCTATGGCTGATGCCAAAGCCTTTGCAGCGACGATTTTAGAAACGAAGCAAGCGGGACTTTATAGTGATTTTCCTGTAGAAGGGACCTTGCCGCCATCCTTGCGCAAAGCTTCGACTGGCGTCGTCGGTGTCGCCGTTGCGCTCCGCGATGATTGCCGTCCGTTCCAGCAGACTGTGACCTTGCAGCCTCGCATTTTCCATATTGGTATTGGCTGCCGTGCTGGCATTCATGCAGACGCTGTCGAAGACGCCGTGACAGTTGCGCTCGACATGGCAGCTGTCCTGCCCAGTGCCATTCGGGCTGTCCACTCTATTGACATTAAAGCCCATGAAGCTGGAATTATTGCCTATTGTACGCGTCACGGTCTGCCCTATACGACGTACAATGTAGAGACTCTCAATGCCTTGCCGGGATACTTTACGGCCTCGTCCTTTGTACGCCGTACTGTCGGTGTCGACAATGTATGCGAACGAGCGGCTGTAGCAGGCAGTCAAGGCGGTACGATTCTTTTGCGGAAACAAGCTGTCCACGGCGTGACCGTCGCCATTGCCTATGAACCGTATACGGTCTCATTTACAGAGAAGGAGTAGTGTATGAAACATACTGTGTACGTCGTCGGTATTGGCCCAGGCGGCCTCGACGGCATGACAATAGAAGCTCGGAATATTTTATCGAAGTGCGATTGTATTACGGGCTATACGACATATATTAATTTATTAAAACCTATGTTTACACCAAAAGAATGGCTCTCTACAGGGATGACCAAAGAAGTGGACCGGTGCCGCCTGGCCGTGGCCGAAGCGCGAAAAGGGAAGACTGTAGCAATGGTCTCTAGCGGTGATGCTGGGATGTATGGCATGGCTGGCATTATGTATGAAGTCGCTGCTGACTATGACGATGTAGACATCAAAGTCATTGCCGGTGTGACTGCTGCAGCCTCTGGAGCAGCTCGCTTAGGTGCGCCTATTGTCGCCGACTGCTGCCTCATTTCGCTTAGTGATTTATTAACGCCGTGGGAAAAAATCGAAAAACGCTTGGACTGCGCTGCAGCTGGTGATTTCGTCATTTGCCTTTATAATCCGGCCAGCAAGAAACGAGCAGGCTATACGAAAAAGGCTGCGCAAATCATTATGCGTCATCAAGACCCATCTATTCCGGTCGGCATTGTCCGCAACATTGGCCGTGACGGCGAAGCAACAGAAGTGACGACGCTCGGTGAAGTAGGGAATAAGGACTTAGATATGTTTACGACCGTCATCATTGGCAACAGCCAGACCAAAGTCCTGCATGGCTATATGGTCACACCACGAGGCTATACATTATGAGCCGCCCCCTTATTTGGCTCTTTGGCGGCACGACAGAAGGGCGGGAAATTGCCCAGTTTCTTGAGCAAGAAGACGTACGTCTCTACGTGTCCGTAGCGACCGAATACGGTGCGTCCCTCGTACCGGTGAGCCCTCGCTGTACAGTCTTTATTGAGCGTCTCGATTATGCGGCCATGTGTGCCTTTATGGAAGAATATCAGCCAACTCTCGTCATCGATGCGACCCATCCCTATGCCGTCGTGGTCACGGCGACCATCCAAGATGCGTGCCATGCCATGGGCGTACCTTATGTGCGCGTCATCCGTCCTGTTAGCGAAGACCAAGGCTGGGTGACGGTCGACTCGATGGAAGAAGCGGCCGAGTACTTGTCTCCGCGGGAAGGCAATATTTTTTTGACTACAGGCAGTAAAGATTTAGATATATTTACGCGTATTCCTCACTATGAAGAGCGCGTAGCTGTGCGTATTTTATCGTCTATGGCGTCCCTCGAACGAGCTTTGTCTTTAGGTTATCAAGGAAAACGCATTGTCTGCATGCAAGGCCCTTTTACTACGGATATTAATGTAGCCATGTTCCGCCATTTCCAGACGAAATACGTGGTCACGAAAGATTCCGGTAAAGCCGGGGGCTTTGCAGAAAAAGTAACGGCTGCCCGAGAAGCAGAGGCGACGCTCATCGTCGTTGGCCGTAAACCGGAAAAGGGACTCGTCTTGCCAGCCCTCTATACGTGGCTGAAGACCGTCCTAGCAGACGACCAGTAAGGAGAGAAAGGAGAGCCTATGGAAATCAATATTATCGGTATCGGCCCAGGGGATATGTCCCAGCTGACCTTAGCTGCCCAAGAAGCGATTATGGAAAGTTCTATCCTCATTGGCGATAAACGCATGGTTGCACCGATTTATAAAGTCGGCAAGACGGTCTTTTATACGACAAAACCGTCGGAAATTAAAGGGCTCATTCATAAATTGCCGCCTCAGTCGCACGTGGCTATCGTCGTTTCTGGCGACGTAGGCTTCTTTAGTTTAGCTGCGTGCTTGAAGGAAATTCCTAGCTGTACGATTCGCCGTTATCCCGGCATTAGCAGTCTGGTCTATTTTGCAGCAGCTCTATCTATTTCGTGGCAAGACGCGTACATCGTTAGCCGTCATGGACGCAAGCAAAATCTCGTCGCTGCCGTCTGGTCTCACGCAAAAGTATTTTGCCTGACTGGTGGCGAAAATTCACCAGATGCCTTATGCCGTGAACTTTGTGCAGCTGGCTTAGGACACGTGCAAGTCTACGTGGGCGAACGCCTTTCTTATGAAGACGAACGGATTTTACAGGGCCGTGTTGACGAATTACAATACGAAACGTTTGCACCGCTCAACGTCATGTTCATCCTGAATGATCGGCCTCAACCCTTGACGACTCCCGTTCATGGTCTCGACGATGGCCTCTTCATTCGCGGCAAGGCCCCGATGACGAAGCAAGAAATCCGTGCCATTGCCCTGTCTAAGTTACGGCCCAATGTGACGGATACGCTCTATGATATTGGTGCCGGTACAGGCTCGTGTACAGTGGAATTAGCACGGCAAGCACCGCTGGGTAAAGTCTTTGCCTTTGAAATCAATGACAATGCCTTGGCCATCTTGCCGCAAAATATTGAGAAATTTGGCCTGACGAACGTCACAATCGTTGCAGGAAATGCTGCCGATAAGCTGACACCAGACTTACCTATACCGCAAGGTGTGTTCATTGGCGGTACGAAGGGGAAATTAGATACGATTTTAGATCGTATTTACGAAAAAAATCCGTCGTGCCCCATCGTCTTAACGGCTATTACGATTGAAACTTTAGCGGCCATTACGGCATATTATAAAGATAAAAAGGATTATACCCTGGACATTATGCAAGTCTCGGCAGCGACGAGTAAAGCCGTTGGGCCATACCATATGATGATGGGCCATAATCCTGTTTATATTGTGACGGCGGAGGCAATGTAATGGAGATGACTATTCCCCGTATGATGATTGCTGCGCCAGCTAGCGGCAGCGGCAAGACGACTGTTTTCTGCGCTCTCTTAGGAGCGTTGCAACGGCAGCAGCAAAAGGCAGTAGCCTTTAAATGCGGCCCTGATTATATTGACCCTATGTTTCATCGGACTGTCCTCCAGACACTGTCTCATAATCTCGATATGTTTTTATTAGGCGGCTCCGAACGGACACGGCAAGTCCTGGCCACATATAGCCGCGGCAAAGACCTGGCCCTCATCGAAGGGGCTATGGGCTATTATGATGGCATCGGTACGACCAGTCAAAATAGTGCCTATGAAATAGCGAAGACGACGCAGACCCCGGTCATTTTCGTCCTGAACGGCAAGGGAGCTGCTATGTCTTTAGCCGTTGTTTTGCGCGGCTTTCAGACCTATCAGGCAGAGAGCCATATAGCAGGCTTTATTTTAAATAATGTAAAATCGAGTGTGTATGCCTATTTTAAAAAGCCCATTGAAGAAGCGACGGGACTGCGCGGGTATGGCTATTTGCCGCCCTTGCCGGAAGCAGCCTTAGCGAGTCGTCATTTAGGTCTGATCACAGCAGACGAAGTGCCGCAAATACAAGAAAAAATGCGCCTCCTCGCCGATACGGCAGAGAAGACGCTTGATATAGAAGCCATCATGGCTGTAGCCCAAACGGCACGGCCTATAGCGGTTCCTCCTTGGGAGGTACCGCAAGGTGAAGCCGTGACGATTGGTGTGGCCAAAGACGAAGCCTTTTGCTTTTACTATGACGTAGCCCTCGATGTCTTGCGGCGTATGGGTGCTGTTATTCAGTTCTTTAGTCCCTTACGGGATAAGCAGCTGCCCCCTTGTGATGGCATCTATTTAGGCGGCGGCTATCCGGAATTGCACGCGCAGATTCTGTCTGAAAATAAGGCTATGTGTAGGGCTATACGGCAGGCCTTGCAAGGGCAAATGCCTTGTCTCGCTGAATGCGGCGGCTTTATGTATCTCTTAGAGAGCTTTATGGATGGCACGCAGGTCTATCCCTGGGTGGGAGCTATAGCCGGGTCAAGTCACATGACCCAGTCGTTGACGCGCTTTGGCTATGTAAACGTAACAGCCCAAGAAGATACGCCTTTTTGCCCGAAAGGATATGTACTGCCAGCTCATGAATTTCATTATAGTGACAGTACGAATAATGGCGCAGCCTGTATGGCTCAGAAGCCCTTAGGTACACGGCACTGGCCTTGTTTTCATAGTGAAGGCACCTTATGGGCTGGGTATCCTCATTTACACTTGGCCGGTTGCCCCGAATTTGCGTGGAACTTTATGGAACAATGCCGCGCCTATAGGCGGCAAACAAAGGAGTAATCATGAAAATAGAACATATTTTGCCTGCTGATATTGAAGGGCGGAGCATGGAGATTATTGAACAAGAACTGGGGGAAATCCAGTTAGCCCCTGATAAAAAGAATATTATTAAACGGGTTATCCACACAAGTGCTGATTTTGAATACGCTCGGACCTTGCGCTTTAGCGACGATGCCGTAGCGAGCGGATTAGCTGCACTGCGCCAAGGCTGCACTATTGTGACCGATACGAATATGGCCCTCATGGGTATTAGCGTACCATCACTCCAGAAGTTAGGGTGCCAAAAGGTATGCTTTATGGCCGACGATGATAGTGCTGCACGAGCTAAAGCCAATGGTACGACCCGGGCTGTTGCTTGCATGGATAAAGCCAGTGAAATCACAGGGCCTGTAATCGTTGCCGTAGGGAATGCGCCGACGGCACTCTTACGCTTAGATGAGCTCATTCGCGCTGGGAAGATTCGGCCTGCCCTCGTCATTGGTGTACCTGTTGGCTTTGTCAATGTAGTCTATGCTAAAGAGGTCATTATGCAGTCTGGCGTGCCGTACATCGTGGCGACAGGCCGCAAAGGAGGCAGCACCATTGCCGCAGCGATTTGCAATGCCTTGTTGTATTCGTTAACGAGAAAGTAAGAAAACATATACTTGGACGGTCGCACACGTACTTTCGCCATTCTGCCGACTGTGGCCTCACGTAGTGGTAGAACTTCTGGAACGCTTCACTGCGTATATCTTGGCGGCATATGGTCGGTCAGAGCTGGCGATAAGTACATGCGCTCCCTTACGATAGCTCCGATATGTTATCCTTTCTTTATATATTTGCCGCGGCTTACTTCTTCTACTAGTTTATATAATTGTAGTCGTAAGACGACGGCACTGAGTTGTGGCGGCGTCAATTCCGTCGTTACGACTAAGGTGTCTAACGACATTGCTTGGTCGCATGACAAGGCATCGAGGACAGCCATTTCGCTTAAGGTTAGGGAAATGGCTGTTTTTTGCGTGCCCCTTAGGCCTGTTTGCCAACCGTATTCGGTGAGAACGTCTTCGCTTTGCGTGAGCGTAATGGCTCCTTTGCGGAGCAGACTATTGGTGCCGCGGCTCATTGTGGAGAAAATGCTGCCTGGTACGGTAAAGACATCGCGTCCTTCTTCGAGGGCTGCGTCTGCTGTGATTAAAGAGCCGCTTTTTAGGGCCGCCTCGACGACGATGACGCATCTCGCCAGACCGGCAATGATGCGGTTACGAGCTGGGAAGTTAAGTGCCAGCGGCGGTACGCCTAAGGGATATTCCGTAATGATTGCGCCGCCAGTGTCTACGATTTGGCGAAAGAGTTTCTTATTTTCTCGCGGATAGACTGTATCAAGACCATGGGCTACGACGGCAATGGTCTTACCATGGGCGGCTAAGGCACCGCAGTGAGCCTTCGTATCGATACCACGGGCACCACCGCTAATGATAGTCACGTCGTGACTGCTTAGCTCACGGGCTATGGTTTCGGCGGCGTTAATGCCGTAGGGTGTCGCTTTGCGTGCACCGACGATGGCGGCAGTCTTTTCTTCTTTAGGCAACGTTCCCCAGTAATAGAGAACTACGGGCGGATTGTACGTCGCTTTTAAGAGGGCTGGGTACGCTTCGTGTTCATACGTTACGATTTGCATGTCGTAAGCTGTATTTTTGCGTAAAGCTTCGTCGAAGTCATAGGTGGCTCGTGTCGTCGTGAGGGACTGCCACATCGGTTCTGTTCCCGGTAGATAGTGGCGCAGTTTTTCTATAGGCGTGTGCCAAATAGCTTCCCACGAGCCGCACCGAGCATACAAGGCACGCAGGCTGCGGCCGCCCCAGTGAGGCATAGCGGCTAAGGTGGCAGCATACTGTTCTTCTGTCGTATAGGTCATGACATCACATCCTTTGCAGGGTATTGCGGTAGCTCAGGGCTTCGGCCACGTGCGTCTCTGTAATCACGTCGGCTCCGGCTAAGTCGGCAATCGTTTGGGATACTTTGATAATGCGGTCGTAACTACGGGCACTGAGCTGCAGCGATTCAAAGGCCAGGCGCAAGACGTCTTGTCCTGCTGGCGTTATGGTACACGTTTTTTGGATTTCCCGGTGGCCCATTTGGCTATTACAGGAGAGATCATACGGTGCGAGTCGTTGTTCTTGCCGTTGACGGGCGGCTAAGACACGCGCTCTGATTTGGGTTGATGATTCTTGTGGTACCAGTGTAGTGAGTTCGTGGTATTTTGGCCGCTCGACCGTGACGTGCAGGTCGATGCGGTCTAAGAGAGGCCCGGAAATTTTACGCATATACCGACGGACTTCGCCAAGCGTACACGTACATTGTCCGTATTCGTCGTCATAAAAAAATCCGCATGGACTTGGATTTAAAGCAGCAATTAGCAAGATGTCGGCAGGATAGGTCAAGGAGATGCGCACACGAGAAATGTGGACGACCTTGTCTTCTAAAGGCTGGCGCAGCACTTCGAGGACACTGCGCGGAAATTCCGGTAATTCATCTAAAAAGAGTACGCCGTGATGGCTGAGCGTCACTTCGCCGGGCTTGGGAATCGAGCCACCGCCAATGAGGCCAGCCATAGAAATCGTATGGTGCGGACTGCGAAAGGGCCGCTCTGTATGCATAGCTCCTTCTGCAAAGAGACCGGCAACGCTGTAGATTTTCGTCACTTCTAAGGCTTCGTCGTGGCTCATAGGCGGCAAAATCGTTGGCAATCGTTTGGCGAGCATCGTTTTGCCTGCACCGGGCGGACCGACGAGCAGTATATTGTGCCCACCAGCAGCGGCGATTTCTAAAGCTCGTTTCGCCATGAATTGGCCTTGTACTTCCGCAAAATCAACTGTATACCTGCGTGCTTCCGTCGGTTGTGGCAGTCGTTGTGCTGGTGTCAGGACAGTCTGTTTCGTCAAATGCTTTACTAGGTCTTGCAAGGTCTCTACGCCATAGACGGTGATATCCGGACAGAGCAAGGCTTCGGCTACATTGGCCGTAGCGACGACAGCGGTTGTACAGCCTTCGGCTGCGCCTTGGAGCACCATAGAGAGAATACCGGACACAGGGCGGATTGTACCGTCTAAGGCCAATTCGCCAATGAATAAGGTCCGGGCACACGGGTCAGCTGGGAGTTGGCCGCTAGAGACGAGGATAGCGATGGCAATGGAGACATCAAGGCCGGCACTGTCTTTTTTCAAATCGGCCGGAGCCAGATTGATCGTAATGCGGCGCATGGGAAATTCGCAGCCACTATTTTTGATGGCTGCACGGACACGCTCTTTCGATTCTTTGACCGACGTAGCAGCGAGCCCAACGATGTCAAAGGCTGGGAGGCCATTGGTAATATCTGTTTCGACAGCAATGAGATTGCCGTATAAGCCGAGCACAGTAGCTCCATATATTCGTGCAAACATACTTCCTCCTACGTAACGAGCGTAAAGGCATGGCGAATATGATGAATTTGTTCTCCTTCAGGGCGGCGCAAATCGACTTCAATGACGTCGAAGCGGCACGGCACATGCCATAAGCGATAGCGATTCATGTAAAACATAGCCATAAGGGAGAGTTTTCGCCGTTTCTGGTACGATACGGCTTCGGCTGGGCGGCCATACGTGGCAGATGTCCTCGTCTTTACTTCTACGAAGACGAAATCTTCTCCGTCTTTGGCAACAATATCGAGTTCACCAAAAGAATTGCGGTAGTTGCGGCACAGAATGCGATAGTCTTGCTCCTCTAAATAGCGTGCTGCTGTATCTTCGCCTACTTGGCCAATCCATTTGTCGTGTGTCATAGGGGACACTCCTTCCGTTTCTTTTTATCATACCTCATAAATGGCAGGTCTTGAAAAATTTTCATTTTCGTCTCAGTTTTCTTGAAAGGATAGCCTTGACTTCGGGTACACTCCAAGGCGTAAGGTAAAGATGACAGAGTTTTTACAAAACATAAGCAAAATATATACGACAAAAGCGTATAGTACCTATCAAGATATATCGTGAATGCATGACAAAACATGGTATAATGAAACGAGACTATGCAAGGAGGACGGTCTGTATGACAAAAAAAATAAGCCGTCGCACTATGCTCAAAGCATTAGGCGGCGGACTGGCGGCGGTGTTAGGCATAGGTGCAATCGCTAAACACGAAGACCTATGGCCCTTTGCCGAAACGACAGCACCCATAGATACAGCGGCCTATGCCGGTGACGGCAAGGTGGCGACGCGCCTGTATCGCAGTAACGGTAAAAATTTGTCCCTCTTGGGATTTGGCGGCATGCGCTTTCCAATGAAGCCGGGCAGTGAAGACATTGATGAAGCCATGGCTGCAAAGATGATTGACTATGCGTACGACCACGGCGTAAATTATTTTGATACAGCCTATTTTTACCATAATGGCAAATCGGAAGCCTTTATGGGGAAGGTACTGGCCAAGTATCCGCGCGAATCCTATTATCTTTGCGATAAAATGCCGACACCTATGGTCAAGAGCTTAGACCAGGCGAAAGACATTTTTCAAAAGCAATTAGATGCGTGTGGTGTGACCTACTTTGATAACTATTTGCTCCATACCCTGTCGAGCCGTGAAGAGTTCGAACGTGTGTATATACAGGGCGGTGTGCTCGACTATTTGTGGGAAGAAAAGGCAAAAGGCCGCATCAAATGCCTTGGTTTTTCCTTTCACGGCGACGTGCCATTTTTTAATTACTTGATGGACACCTTTACGTGGGACTGCGTCATGGTCCAGATTAATTATGCCGATTGGAATGACGAAACCGAAGCCCCTCAGGGCAATAAGCAAGCTGGGACGCTCTACCGTAAGGCTGCAGAAAAACACGTTCCTGTCTTTGTCATGGAACCAGTAAAAGGCGGTAATTTAGCCAATTTACCGAAAGCTCAGGCAGATATACTGCAGCAAGCAGAACCGAACGCGAGCCAAGCGTCTTGGGCCATTCGCTTTGTGGCGTCTTTGCCGGAAGTAGTGACGCTCTTATCGGGCATGAGTTCCCTCGAACAAGTCCTCGATAACATCCACACGATGGCCAATTTTCAACCCTTATCGGCTCAGGAACAGCAGACCTTGCGCTGCGTCATGGGGAAAACGGATCCAGACCAAGCCATTCCGTGTACGTATTGTCAATACTGTCAGCCTTGTCCTTATGCCGTAGATATTGCCCAAGTTTTTAAATGCTATAACACGTGGGGGAGAGATGGAGATAAATTTTTCGTACACTATCAAGTAGACGTACCCAAAGGAAAGCGTGCCAGCCAGTGTACGAAATGTAATATTTGCTTGCCCCGATGTCCTCAGCATATTGCTATTCCCGATATGCTGCAGCAAGTAGATGGTGCCGTTCAGCAACGGGCTAAACAAGCAGGGAAGGTAATCTTATGAGGCATTCATTCTCACGTCTTCGCATGGGCGCAGCGACGCTCGTCTTTCTCTGCATGGTCTTAACCTTTTTAGGCTTGACCTCGTTAGATTTGCCGATGTTCCAACTCCTCCCGGCCTTGCTCGCTGTCCATGTGGTCAGTATCATCGCCATCCTCGTCGTGACCATCTTCGTAGGCCGCGTGTATTGTGCTGTCTTATGTCCCTTAGGCATTTTGCAAGATATGGTCTGGTGGATGGCTAAGAAAACGACGAAACGAGCGCGTAAGATGCACTATACAAAGGACCATGTGTATCTGCGATATAGCGTGCTCTTAGTTACTATGGTGACTATGGCTGCCGGTGGGGCCACTGTACTGGATATAATAGAGCCGTATAGCATGTTTGGCCGGATTGTTTCCCACTTACTCTATCCTGTATATCAAAGTGTCTATAACCTCATCGTAACAGTCGGCGTAGACCAAGGCTGGTTTCTGGCTGTGCCGTATGACCTGGCATGGCGAGGCCTTGCAGCGTTGGCGGTGAGCAGTGTTTCTTTTATCGTCATCGCGCTTTTATCATTTCGCTACGGTCGGCTCTACTGTAATACCATTTGTCCGGTCGGGACGATGCTCGGCTCTGTGAGCCGCTTTAGCCTCTATGGGCCGCAGTTCGATACGACGAAATGCATTCGTTGCAAACGCTGTGAACGGGCGTGCCGTGCGTCTTGCATCGATGTCAAGTCCCAGCAAATTGACGGGAGCCGCTGCGTCATGTGTGGTTCTTGCCTGGCTGTATGCCCGAAAGATGCCTTGTCCTTGGCCAGACGGTATGGAAAAGGAACTATCCAAGAAGCCGCACAGCCTGTGGATGAAGCAGCTCTTATGAGCCGCCGGGATATGCTCGTCCGCTCTGGTGTGGCTGTGACGGCTGCGGTCATTGCCATGGCCAAGGACTCGCTCCCTGTAGAAGCGGCTATGGATGGCGTCTCTACGACTGGTCCGATTATGCCGCCAGGGGCGAAGACTTTTGCAAACTTTACGCAGCGTTGTACGGCCTGCCATCGTTGTCTCGACCATTGTCCGAGCGGTGTCTTGCAGCCCTCGGTCTTCGAGTATACCGGTGCTGGTCTCTGGCAGCCGCGCCTGGACTATGCTAAAGGCTATTGTGTTTTAAATTGCACCATTTGCAGTCACGTCTGCCCAACAGGAGCGATTCAGCCTATTTCCATGGATACGAAGAAAACCTTGCAAATCGGCAAAGCCGTATACAATGCCTTTCATTGCTTAATCAATGCCGAGGGGTATGCGTGCGGAATCTGCGCCCGTCATTGCCCTGTACAGGCTATCGATATGGTGCCTGATGCCAATGGCCGTATTTTGCCTAAGGTCAAACATAGTACCTGCATTGGCTGCGGCTCTTGCGAATACCATTGCCCAACGAAAGCCATTTTTGTCAAAACCATGCGTGTCCAAAAGCTCTTAGGCTCCGGACGTAGCCAACATATAACCAAACAACCATCTGAATCATAGAGGAGGATACCCTATGGAACTGCGGATTTTACGCTATTTTTTAGTCGTCGCTAGAGAAGAAAACTTAACGAGAGCAGCGAAACTACTACACATTACACAGCCCACCTTGTCGCGGCAAATCATGCAGCTAGAAGAAGAATTTGGTGTGAAACTCTTTCGTCGGAGTAACCACAGCATTATCCTCACGCCAGAAGGGCTGTTCTTGCGGCGGCGAGCCCAAGAAATGGTCGATTTAGCCGATAAGACCGCCCAAGAACTGACTGCGCCGGAAGGGAAGAGACCATTGCCGGTGAAATTTCCATTGGCTGTGGCGAAATGCAAAATGTGACCTTCATGACGGCCATTATGAAAGCCTTTCAAGAGCAATATCCGGACGTATATTTTTCTGTTTATACGGGCATTGCAGACGATATAAAAGAACGCATTGAAAAGGGACTACTCGATTTTGGTGTCGTCATCGAGCCTGTCGATATTAGTAAATACCAATTCATGCCGCTGCCCTATAAAGACTATTGGGTAGCCTTACTGCGCGAAGACGATGCCTTGGCGGCAAAAGCGGCCATTCGCCCAGCTGATTTAGTGAAGCGGCCGCTCATCTTGGCGAGCCGTGCGTCTGTCCGCAATTTGTTGGATCAATGGTTTGGTGACTATGTTAAGGACATCCGCCCTGCAGCGTATATGAATTTATCGGCGTATAATAAAAATATTCTCGTCGCCCAAGGCATGGGTATTGCCTTAGGCCTCAATTTTACGACTCATTATCCGGGATTAAAAATGATTCCCTTAGAGCCGCGCTTAGAAAATGGCTCTTATATCGTGTGGAAAAAGAATCAAGATGTGACAGAAACGGTGAAGCGATTCATCGAATTTGCCAGAGCGTATACGGAAGGGGCTGTCGCACGTAATTTGTGCGGCAGCCTTTTTGTGTATACATAAAAATAACTCCCGGTCTATGCAAAACCGGGAGTTGGTGTAGAATAAAGATATGACCAAATACCTATCTACACCTTCAGATTATACAAGA